>Ga0208410_1000038_pt1 | contig 65938 bp, 50 predicted proteins | sample ETN02SmetaG_3_FD_185787 | JGI IMG/M metagenome (GOLD analysis project Ga0208410, IMG submission 185787) | Marine microbial and viral communities from oxygen minimum zone, Eastern Pacific Ocean - ETNP2014F10-02SV257 (SPAdes) (version 2) | ecosystem: Environmental > Aquatic > Marine > Oceanic ... | reverse complement strand
TCGCACACATCATGCATCGTCAGTCTCCCGCGTCTCTCTCTCGTGAATCCTCGCGCGCGCGTCCATCATCGCGCGTCATCGACCCATCCCTCGATCGGGGTCGACGCACCGTCATCTCGATTCGTCCCGCCGGTTGCCCGCCGATCTCGACGTCGAAGTAGCACACTGGGTTCGACATGTCGTGTTCGTTCGTTCGTTCGTTCGTTCGTTCGTTCGTTCGTTCGGTCGCGGCGCGTCGAGCGGTCGCGTGTGACGACGATCGATGTGGATGCGTCGCGCTCGGATTCGATCGCCGGATGGATTGGATTGGACGCGGGACGGGCGGGACGGGGACGGATTGGATGCGGGGACGTCAATGGGTGGTGGTACGTCTAAAACGCGAACGATCGAAGGAGTGCTACGACGAAAGTCGGAGGGTGGTGACGGTGACGGTGGTGACGGTGGCGGCGGCGGGGGATGGACGGGACGGGACGCCGCGCGGGACGCCGGGACGTCAGCCGGCGGAGATCTTCACCTCGGGCTTGAGGAGAATCTTGAGTTGGTCGTACACGACGAAGGCGATGGCGATGCTGGGCATGATTTTGACGTAATTGGCGCTTAAACCGTGGAAGAGGGCGGAGACGCCCTCCTCGGCGACGGTTCGGCGGAAACAATCGAACATGCCGGCGTAGACGGGACCCTCGGCGGCGGCGCCGGCTCGCGCCCAGCCGGAGACTTGGAGACGACGGCGACAGACGTCGAAGGGGTAGGCCACCGTCTGACCGACGGCGCCGGCGATGCCGCCGCACACTAAACCAGAAAATACGCTGAGCTCGGATGTGGAGCGTAAGCCCTGGAATTTCACGCACGAGTCCTTGAGCGTCTCGTAGATTGAGAAATTCAACCCGACGTACGGAATGACGCCGATGACGGAGGGCGTCCACCCTTTGTAAAAAGCCCCTAATCCCTCTTTTTGCGCGATCGCGGTGAACGCGTGATAAATACCTCGATAATTAGCTCCCCCACCGGACGTTTGCACCGTCAAACGTCCGCGAATCATGTCCAACGGGTACGTCGCCGACATGGCGACGATGCCCGCGCCGGCGCCGCCCCCCAGACGCGTGAGCACGTCCATCTCCGCATTCTCATCGAACGCGCGCCTAAATTCCAACAGACCGTGCGCCATGTGTTCGTAACAAAAGAACTTGACCGCGCTGTTGGGGACGATTCGAACACAGTTGGCGCCGTTCCCTTTAAACAAACCTCTCACCCCCTCCGTCTTCCACATGTGCGACAAACCCGACACCAGTCCTCCGTACGCCCCCGACGTGGACACCTGCGTTCGCGAACGGCCGTTCCGTCAGTCTCGCGGACACAGTTTCGCGGAACACATCGCGTCGTCGTCGTCGTCGTCGTCTTCGTCTTCGTCTTCGTCTTCGCCCGCGCTCGTCCCCGCACCTGTTGTAAAATCTTCAACCGCTCCAACGGCGCCACCGCCGTCCTCGACCTGCGCGCGAGACCGCCCGATCGGCGAACGCATCGTCAGTCATCACTCTTCGCCCTCCCACGCGCGTCTCCACCCCTCTTCCGCGCCGTCTCTCGTCCACATCGAATCCACCCACGCTCGACGCGCCGGGTCTTTCCCCATCGTCCAATCGTCGCCTCCTCGCATCGTCGCACGCACACGCCTCCCGCGATACCGCCCGCGGCGAGACTCTTCGCGATCGCCCCCAGCGTCAGGCTCGGTCGCTCGGTCGTCTCGCGCGCGCCATCGCCCGCCATGTCGACGCGACGCGGCGTCCGCGTCTGGCGGCTCGAGCGCGACGTCACGCATTCATTCGTCATCGCGCGACGCGAACTCGCGCTCGGGCGCCGCGCGCGCGCGATCGGTGGTGACGAATGCGTTCGATCGAGTCGTCGACGTCTCTCGCGCGCGGCGCGCGCGACGGGGTGGACGCGCGCGGACGATGGGGGCGATCGCGACCGCGAGAGGCGACGCGCGTCGTCGTCGCGGGGGCGCGCAAGCGACGCGGTGGAGACGGCGATCGAGCGCGCGGGGGGGAGGAGGCGAGTGCGTCGTCGTCGGCGCCGAGAATCACGAAACGGACGAACGGGATGAGCGTGTCGACGCAGATTAAGCTCGTGGAGCGTTTTCGGTCGCTGAGCTCGAAGACGAAGGACGCGACGTCGGGAGGGACGGGAACGAGCGGACGAGGGGCGAAACCGATCGAGGGCGCGCGAAGAAGAGGAGAGGAGCCTCGTGATCGCGCGTACGAGGCGGAATTGGCGAGACGGAGGATGGAGAAGAAGAAGGAGGAGAGGTTGAGAGGCGAGCTCGAACGGTTTTCTGGACGCGGGGCGCCGCCGTTGTTATTCGTGGATGGGTACAACGTATGCGGATTGGAAGAGAATGGGGTGAAAGAGGCGAACGATGCGTTTCAGCGAGGTGACATGGACGCGGCGAGGGTGGCGCTGACGAAGGAAGTGATGGATTTTAAGAGTTTTAGTGGGTACGCGGTGGCGTTGGTGTGGGACGCCGATCGAAACGTCGATAAAGACGAAGACGAAATTGAGGGCGACATCGAGGTGGATGGGTTCCAGACCGTGTACAGCGTGAAGAACGACGCGGACTCGTGGATCGAGGCGCGCGTGAGCGAGGAGATGGAGGCTTCAAAAAAGTCTGGGGGGGCGAAACGAATGGTGTACGTGGCGACGTCGGACGGCGCGCTGAGTTCCATCGTGCGTGGCAACGGCGCATTCGTCATCTCCACCAAAGCCTTTTGCGACGAGATGCGCAAAGCGAGTCAGGGTGAGAGGGAAATTTTAGAGGAGATGGCCATCGCGGCGAGATGGAACGCGTCCAAAAAGATTAGTCGAGTCGGCGTCAAGGATGACGACGTCAAGCGTAAACTGATGGAAATGTACAAAACCGCCCCGAGCATGGAGACTCCCGCGAACGCGCCCAAGGGCGACTTCAAGCGGCAAAGCGAGACGAGCAAGGCAAAGAAAGGTGCCACGAACGCGCCAAAGTGGGCCAACCTTCGCGCGCAGCAGCAACAGCGCAAGAAGGATTGACGGAATATTGTAATGTTGTTTTCTAGACTGAAAAAGCGCGCCGAGCGCTCCGTCGTCCGCACTCGCGCGCGCGTCGCGCGTCGAGTCGCGTCCGAGGCACAGACGACATTGACGTCGATGTCGTCCGTCTCTCGAGCGCGCGTCTCGCGCGTCGTCTCGCCGGCGTCTCGCGCGGGCGAGTCGAGCGCGCGCGTCTCGCGCAGCCGCCGGGCGCTCGTCTCTCGCGCGCGGTGCGTTCGCGCGGCGTCGATCGCGCCCGCGGCGCCGGCGACGCCGGTGAATAAAACAAAAGAGCGTTACGCGCCGCTGCCGACGGTGCCGAGCGAGCGCGTGCACTGGATCGACGACGCGGACGGATTAAAGCGCGCGACCGCGGCGGTTCGAGCGCTCGACGCAGCCGCGAGAGACGCGTCGACGAGCGGTCGACAGCCCCCGTGCGTCGGGCTAGACGGGGAATGGAGACCCGGTGATAACTCGCCGGTGGCACTGTTGCAGATCGCGACGCGAGAGGAGGTGTTTTTGATCGATTTGCTCGCGACGGCGCCGCGGGGAGCGGGTCAAGAGCTCAACGACGCCACGGATGAGCTCTTGCGGGCGGTGCTCTGGAGCGAACATCTGTACAAGCTCGGCTTTAGTTTTGAGTACGACATCAAGCGCATGAAAGCTTCGTATTCACATCTGAAAGTGTGGGGGGAGAAGAGTAAGAATTTGATCGACGTGAAGCAGTTGGCGTTCGCGGCGAGTCCGAACAAAATGCCGTTGCGGTGCGGCTTGGCGGTGTTGACGCGACAGGTGATTGGCTGTTTATTAGATAAGAAACAGCAATGCAGCGATTGGGGGAAGAGACCGTTGACTGAGGACCAGATCGCGTACGCGGCGGCTGATGGGTACAGTTTGTGTCTCATTTTTGACAAGTGTTTGACCATGATTGACGACGAGGAGGAAATTCCGGCTCTCTTGCAAAAAGTTGTCGAGTTGGGGGAGCCATTGCGAGGTCTGCCGCGAAAGGTGAAAAAAGTTCGCGTCAAGGCGCAGAGAGCTGCGAAAAAGGCGGCGAAGAAGGGTGGACAGGGTAAGCCGTGTCAGTTTGCCAGAGAAACTCCCATCGAGAAGGCGACAGCCGACGTCGTCAATTCGTTAGAGAGCGTCGGCGCCACTCTCTCCAGCGGCCGCAAAGGCGCCGTGGACTTACTCGCTGCAGATGTTCCGATTCGCACGAAAAACGATGGGCGCAACGTCGACAGATGGGCGAACGCGATTTCAGTCTTTATTTCCGTCGGCAAGCCTCAGACGAAAGGACCGACATCCTTCTGGGAGAAGGATGGGGAATTGTACATGAAATGGGACGGGAAAGCATCGGGCGCGCTCGACGATGACGTCGCGTGTCTGCGCCGATCGACTTCCGCAGAATCTGAGGGTGTGTCGGGCGAGAGCGCTCTCTTATTCATGCGGCGACCTCCCGGGCAGTTCGTCTTTTGTGGTCGTCTCGAGTGCGTGGGCGCTTTACAATCTAACGATTCCGCCGTCCTCGTGCGCTTTGTCGACGGCGCGCGCATGCGCGCGAGCGACAGCTTCCACCAGCTCATCGGCTGCAGACTTTCGGACGAACCGGAGGGCGCGACATACGCGGGCGCGAGTGCGGCGTGAGAGGGGATATTATTTGTTGTAACTCGTTTAGTTTGACAAACTTCTAGAAGCTCGATCTCACTACTTAGCACGAAACCTTGTACTTGCGGGCCGGGTCGAGGAAGAGCTGGCTCGCCGGCTTGGCAGCCAACGGACCGTGGTTGTTGGCAACCTTGACGTTGACACCATCCGAAATAAGGCGGCCTTGGTCCTTCCACTTCATGTAGTCTTCGCGAGAGTACTTCGTGAAACCCCACTGCTTCGACTTGACAATCTTTTGGCGACCCGGGAACTTGAACTTGGCACGGCGGAACGCTTCGACAGCCTTGTCCGCGTGCACATCCTTGGTACGGATGGACAACATGATTTGACCGATGGACACCCGCGCAGCGACACCTTGCGGCTTACCGTACGCACCACGCATACCCGTTTGCAAGCGATCCGCACCAGCGCACGACAACATCTTGTTGATACGCAACACGTGGAACGGGTGCAAGCGCACGCGAAGGTGGAAACCTTCCTTACCAGCCTTGGTCACCATGTACTTGTTGGCAGCAATGCGCCCCGCCTCCATCGCCTCGGAGCCGATTTGTTCCTTCTCGAAACTGCAAGCGCGATCGAAAGATTTCACAGGTCAGTGTTCTCGCTCCTCATCTCGTCTCCTCGGTCGCGCGTCGCCGTCACCGCGCGATGCACGTGCCGAGTAGGGTCTGTTTGCGCGTCGCGAACGCATCTCTACGCTCTCATCCTATCACGTACCTCACGAGGTGCACGCACGCCGGGAACGCTTCGCACGAATACTTCTTCATACCCGCATCGTAGATGCGAATCTTCGGATCTGCGTCGTCGGAAACCATCGTCGTCGCCCTCGTCAGTCGATCCGCGTCGATCATCGTTTTAGGGTTATTTTCACGCTCGAGTCATCCGCATCGCTCGCTCACGCGCGTCGACACGCACCCGGAACACCACGGCAGTACCGAGACTTCGGGTACGGCTTGTTCTTGATCACGCGGTAGCACTTCGCGGGACGTCTAGCCATCGCGCTTCGTCTAGTTCCGCGTCGAGAAGAGGCGGGAGTCGTCGCGCGGGCTCGCGTTCGAAGCGACAGCGGTCGAAGTGCATTGATTTTACTTTTAAGTCACAACGGTTACAACAGAGAGAACATAATCTACTCCAATATTACAGTGAAACAGACCCGTCTGTCCTATGTTATAAAACAAGGACATATGAGTAATATCGTGAAGAAAAACACGAGATCAAGGTAAATTTCAACCATCACCCCGTTTTCGCGCTCGAACCTAAGTGCGATCGGCCCCGCACAACGACGACGACGATGGGGTTGACGACGTCGAGGATGGAGGCCGCGGCCGCGTCCACGGCTCTCGGTGCGGAAGACGCCGCGGCCGAGGCCGCGGCGCAGGCGGCCAAGTCGAACACGCCGGAGACCGGGCGCGTCAACTACAATGACTTGCCCTGCCCGGTGAAGTACGAAGAGATGCAGCGAGAGGTGATGATGTCGCTCAAGACGGATCTGTTCGAGGGTGCGAGGTTCGATTACAACAAACAGTTGAACCAAAAGTTTTTCCTCAGTCACGGTTTCTTCCTCGGTAACGTGGAGGTGCCGGCGCAGGGTGGGCAGATTATTAAGATTCCGACGTCGACGTACGAGTTCGGCGCCAACGTGGTGGACCAAAACTACATGCTCGTGGGGAGAATTTTGACGGATGGCAGAGTGAGCGGTAGGTTAAAATATGATATGAGCGATTGGTTGTCGTTGAAGCTGCAATCGACCAAGGAGACGGGTTTCTCGCAGATCATGTTCGACGCCGACTTCAAGGGTTTGGACTACCAAGCGCAAATTAAGTACGGAAGCGGGCAGTTCTACGGGGTCAACTACCTGCAGAGCGTCACGCCGGCGCTCGCGTTGGGTGGTGAGGGGTTCTACTTGGGTAGTCAGGGTAAGTCAGGCGTCGGATTCGCCGCGAGGTACGCGGATGATAAGACTGTCGCGACAGGGCAGGTGGCGACGACGGGCCTGTTGTCTCTCACATACTGCTTGAAAGTGAGTGAAAAGGCGATGTTGGCGACCGATTTCTTGTGGAACTGGAATCAACGCAGCGCCACGGCCAGCGTTGGATACGACTACATCCTGAGACAGTGCAGAATTCGCGGTCGCATCGATAACCACGGCGTCGTCTCCACTTTCCTCGAGGAGCGCCTCAACGTCGGTTTGAACCTCATCCTTTCCGCCGAGGTGGACCACGTCAACAAGAACCACAAGTTTGGTTTCGGCATGACGGTGGGCGAGTAAATAGTTCGGACGACCGCGCACTTTCTCCCTTAACGCATAGCATTTGTAATCATCCGAGAAAATTGCCGATCGGTTCGTCCCGACGCCCGACGCGTCTCCAACTGGGCACCGTCTGTCCCGACCACATCGTCGTCACATCGTCGCGCCTCGTTGCGTCGAGCGCGCGTGTCGTCATGGTGGTGCGCGCGAAACCTGCGCGAAGAGAAGACACCGCGGTCGACGACGAGGAGTGGGTCGTCGTCAAGGATCGAAGCATCGAGCGCGGATGGGGCGTGTCTCTGTTCGCGAAAGAAAACGGTCACAGCGCATCGGAGGGCGCGAAACGAATCGATCGCGCGCTCGTCAAGTATGGATACGCGAGGACGTTGGGTGAAGCGAAAGCGATGGTCGCCGCGGGACGCGTCGCGCTCGACGGTGCGCCGGCGATGAGGGCGGACGAGCGCGCGGAGATGAGTCAACTAACCGTCGACGGGGAAGCCTTCGATTCGGAGCGAGCGGCTCGACGCAGTGCAGAGGAGGGGTCTTTCTAGTGCAAAATACGCAATACTTTCTGTAGATGTAATATACATTGTTGTGCATTTCTGTTGACTAAGTGGGAATGAAACTCGAGACTTTCCCCTATCGTTGCTGTTGTCCAAAGTCGACTTCGACGCCAATCTTTCTGAAAGAGTGAGCAATCGTATTTCCTAGCACGGTGACGGTGAATTGCATGTCGCGTCCCTGAGGTATGAACCCCGCGGGAAGTTTTTCCAACGGATTTTCATCTTTCGGCACGTCCGCGCCTCGAAGAACTTCGCCAGCGCGTTGCATGGCTCGCATTCCGGCGAGTCCAGCCTTGACCTTTGGAGGGTACGCGGGGTTGCTGGGATCTTCTCGAAGCAAGGTTGCTAAACTCGTGTTCTCCCAACTCGGCTGATAACGCGGTACTTGAGACTTTTGGCTCGTCGTCGATGGGAACGTAGCCGTCCTCGTAGGTTGCGTCGGTACCGGCGTCGACGGGCGAGGCACCGGAACCATGCGCGGATCCGGTGGCGCCGCGGATTCCTTCCACTTTTCCGACATGCGTTCCTCTTGTACCTCTTTGTCGACGCCAGATAAAAACGCACGCACGGACGCCGAATACATATCCAAAGTCGCACTGCCACTGCTCGATAGGAAGATGTTTCCGGCGTTTTTCATTCGTTCGGCGTAGTTCTCCGCGCCCATAAAAATCATGGGAAAGCGAACAAACTTCCTCGACCTTTGCGGTACCTTGAAACTTTGACGCTTCGTGGATATCGCCGGCTTGGGGTTCATTTCTTGAGGCCTATTCACGAAGACGGTGTCGTTGGTGACGTCCTCTTCGATGTCAAACGTGTCCGCGAGATGACCCTCCATGTCCATCATGGGGAACGAATCATCTAAAAGTGAGTCCAAGCCGAGATCGAAATCTTCTTCGGTGTGAGGACCGTCGAATGAAAAGTTGTTCATGTCATTGCTCACATCGTTCGGTGCGAAACTTGGTACGTCGACGCCAGTGGCAAACATGTCGACATCCGTCGTTAAGGGACTTGTCAAACCCGCAGCCTTGGATACCTTGGTCGACGGCGGTCTCTTCGGAGTCGCCGAAGGTGCCTTCACTTTCTTCGGTTTGATGAAACCCGAATTGATCGGCAAGCCACGCAACTTATTCAACATTCTCCGCGCTCTCTCGAGCATCGTCGCCGCGAGTTGATGAATCTCGGTGGACGGTGGATTGTACAGCAAAGCGTTACGATACATCTTTTCCACGTCCACGCAGAATGGGTAAAAACTCAAATAATCATTGTTTTTCAGGCGGGCTCGTATCGTGGTGAAATCGATAGGTTCCGAGATGACCGAGAAGTAACCCGGGGCAATATCCTCAGTGACTGGGTACGCGAAGATGTGCGTTCTATCCAACTTTTGCAACTTATTCAACGCATCCTCAATCTTCTTCTTCGACACCGCCCCCTCGCTCTTCATCTTCGGAGGATCAATCGTCAAATTCTGTCCACCAACCTTCGGAGGCTCCGGTGCGGCCTCCGCTTCCGCCTCTCTCGCGCTCGTCGACGCGGGCGTCGCGTCTCGCTCCCCGTACCCCATCTGATCGAATATCGCCGCCCTCGGCGCCGTCCCTCGCGCTAACCCGCCTAACCCGCTTGGTGTTCTCCCACCACCCCCATCCACCGCTCGCTTCAATCCTCGCGGCGCCCCGGACAAGGTGGGCGCGGTCATCTCGTCCACCTCCCCGTCCGGCAACAGCTCGCTCAATCGCGCCATCTTCCTCTTCAACTCTCGTATCCGTCTATCCTCCTCGCTCTCCGGTTCACCCTCGCGCGAACGCTTCACCGTCCCACCATCGTTCCCGCGCCTCCCGCCGTCCCTCCCGTCCCCCACCGCCACCACCGGCCGCTTCAGCGTGAACGTCAGCTTGGGGAGTTTTCTCGCCCCGTCGCCCATGTCTCCTCGTCCTCGGCGCGCGCGCGTCCGTCCTCGTCGCCCTCACCGCCCTCGAACGCGTCGCTCGCGTCCCCGACGTCCGCGCTCGCCCTCGCGTTCGCGCCTCGGAGTCGCGCGACGTCGGCGAATTCGCGCGCGAGAATCGCGTCGGGAGCGAAAGGGTCGAGCGGCGACGCCTCGGGCGCCGCATTCCGAGCCGCGGGACGCGCGCGGCGCCGCGCCGTCGTCTCGGTCGATCGAGCGCGCGCGAGAGAGCGAGGAGGGGACGACGAAGAGAAGCGCGCGTCGTCTGCGCGCGCGCGGGGGGGCGGAGACGCGCGCGGTGACGAGGCATTCGCGTTCGTTCGTTCGTTCGTTCGTTTGATTGATTGATTGATTGATTGATTTCTGGGACGGACGAATTTCGAGTCGGAAGCGCGCGAGAGGGGTCGCGTCGGTGCGAGGGAGGCGCGCGGGGAACGAGGCGAGGAACGATGGTGGACGACGGTGAGGCGACGTGGCGACCGCCGCCGCGGATCGGGATGGTGAAGAAGTTTCCCGAGGAGGACGCGGTGCTCATCGGGCTCGAGCTCTTCGCCGAGTGTTCGCGGCGAAGGTACCTCGCGCTGAGCGAAGGGTTGAAGATGGAGTTCGCGGCGACGCACACGAGCGCGAGGACGCGGTATCGTAAGCTTTGGAAGAGGTTGTTGGTGCACGTGCAGACGTCGATGGCGTTGGCGGGAGCGCTGGTGAAGCGAGACTTGATTGAGTCTGGGCAGGGGCGGGGGCATAGGATGGACGTGGCCACGGTGGTGCTCGTGGCGATGAACGATAGTTACATGCGGCAAATAGATGCGGCGTTGGATAAGCGGATGCAAGAATCTCTGATTCGGTCGATGAAAGGGAAACGAGAGAAGGAGAAGGTGATCGCGCAGACGTTTCTCGAAATCAGCAACTCAGAGGGGATGAAGGCTGATTTCAATCCAATGGTCGTCATGCGTTCGTTACGGAAGCAACAACACGCGTCTGTCAAGCAGCAATTCCAATATAACGGCGAAGAGGAGGTGAGCACGGATCACATCAGACTGTTGTTACTCGTGTCCCTGTACACTTCGGATTCGAACAGAAGTGCGTTTCCAGGCGTCGAAGTGGGTCAGGAGCTGTGGGTACGCAGGCAGCAATTGCTCGTCATCATTTATGAGTGTATTCGTGCGGGTGCGCTGAATTATGATTACGCTCCGATGGCAGATTCTATAGGATCGAATAGAATCTGGCTGAACATTTCCCAGGAAGGCGTCGACGATCTCGACGATATGACTCAGGCGGGCTTTTTGGTCAGTCTTAAGATGAGTTCGAGTAAGTATACGACTTCCACGGCCTATCGCTTGACGAGACAAGGTTATCAGCACCTGAAAACGCATCTACGTCGGAGAGATAGGGCGGCGATCGAGGAAGTTGTCTACGCAAATAATGCAGAGTTGACACCGGGTAACCTGTTTCTGGCAAAATGGAGTCGTCGAAAGGAATGTTTCTACCTGAAAAACGCCAACGGCGATTCAAAAAGAAGCGATGTCACCGAAATCGAAGAAGTTTCGTACGTCTCTTCTCCTTTCATTCCGAGGCACATGCGGAAGTGGGGTCGCGGATGCCTGAGTAACAGGGACAAAACTGACGCGCTCGCCAAAGCTTCAAGCACCATCAAAGACGACTTGGACGAACAGTTGAGCTTCGATCAATTACGAATAGTGGTCGGTGAATGGGTGCCCATGGGTGCCAATCAGCTACTGAGCTTAAATGACAAGCTCGGATCGACTGAGCACGTGTCGGGCAGTTACTTGACGAGCGAGTTGGACACTGATCCAGACAACCCATTCTTCCATGGCAAAATAGACGGGCTCACTCGGGTCAACGTGCTAGATTTCGACGAAACGGCGTACGTCAACTTTGAAGCCGAAATCAACTTCGAAGTGACTCCTGGTATTATACAGATTGAAAACTTTGGCGTTCACGCCAGCGAAGACGGCTTCGTAGCATACGGTTTGGTTTTGGACGGCATGATGAACGTGATGGATGGCACAGGCTTGTCGCTCGATCACCTCGCGCGTCTTCTCAGAGATATCGGCACCGATTCGAGTGATCTCATCAATAACTTACTCACGCCTCATCAGCGAACCTTGTTGGATCTCGTCTTCTTGGGAGAATCGGTTCATCGCGAAAAGTTCAACGTATTCTTCACCAGTAGAATAAACAGACAAGGTCACGATGAGATGCCCATGGCTCACGAACTACTCGACATGGAAGACATGGAGAATGAGATTCGTCAAATCATTGGTGAGGTTGAGAGCGGTTTCCAGCTTTCGCGTGACGATGAGATGATTATAACCGGTTCCAACGGTGTCATCGTATGTTCAAAGGAGACTGAAAAGCTTGAGCCGCTGGTGATGCAGTACATCTCCGTAGTTTCTCGAAACATGTTCATTCAGTCGTTGTACCGACGGACGTTTATGACGGTTGATATGCTGCGTGAAATCGATCGCCTGATAGAAGAGCACGACGCTAATCCAAACAACTTTGCGAAAATTCGACAACTCATCGCAACCGTTTCCGCCGATATCATTCTCATGCGAGAAGTACAAAACTACCTGCTCGAGTCTCTTACAGATCCAATGGACCTGAACCAAGACGATCCAGTCGTACAAAGAGCGGCAAAGATTCTCCAGCTCACAGGGACGAAAGCGCGCATCAAACGTCGAATTGATGACATTCGTAAGAATTTAGAAGGTGCAAGCAGCGAGTTGCGCGCGTTGAAGAGCGCCGCCGACGTCATCCAGGAGAATCGAACGTTCAAGGTGAGCGAAGCCGTATCCAACAACACGAGAAATCTGGAAGACGTCTATCGAGCGAACGAGCGGGCCTCGACGTCTCTCGAAATCATGCAAGTCGTGTTGACAGGTTCTCTCGCTTTCGCGATCCTCGATCGAGTTCATGGTTTGTATCTCGGCGTTGCGAGCGACATCGACTGGTCGATTAAAGCCTTCGACTGGTACTTGCAAACTCCGGGCGTCATGTTTGTCGTCAACATCTTTTGGTGGTTCGTGCTGGGTGTGTTTTTCAACCGAATAATCAAATTTGCGGGCATCAAGTCTGCCGGTGTCTTGGCCATTCGATACAAGATTAACCATCGCATCAACCTCGACGCGATGCCCGCGTTTTTGAAGGAGACCAAACCGGAGATGGAAGATAGTGAAACCGACTCACGGACGGACGTCAAGAAACTAACGTGGGATGAACGCGATCGGATTCGCTGGAAGGGGCTTCCACCGAAGATTGAAATCGTCGTCGACATGAAGAATGGCTTTTTGCTTACTGCGTTTATTCAAATCGCCACTCGACTGAGTAAATGTAAGCACGCCGAGGCGAAGAAGCAATTGTTCGCTCGTCTTCGTGAGATGAATTTGATCTCAGGCCACGTGCACGGATTAGAGACGGCAAAAGAAGCTGAGTACGTGTACCGACGGCCATTCCTCAGTCCGACGCAAAAGTTTATGCATTGGTTCAAGACGGCGACCGAGGACGTTCGTCACTTCTTTACGTTTTGATCGTCTATTTGTAACTCTATTGCTAAGATTTAGTAGTCTACTAGTCACTGCTCACTTCCCGCGTAACATTCTATCCCGCTCGCGTAAAATGGGATGTTTCGGTTTAATGGCCCGCGGCGCGCCAGAGGCTTTCTGGAACGATGGTTTCTTCTTCGCGCCGCCTCGATTGGCATCGAACTCGAGATAGGCGCCGTCGGCGCCGGACAGATGTGCCATGGAACCCGTGGTTCTCCTCGCGGCGCCCACGGGTTTGCGAGCCTGTTGAATCGCGTCTTCGTCTTCTGGGAGGACTTCCTCTCCTGCCTCAGCTTCACCGGCGCTCAGCACCTTCGCCAGAAGATCGAGTTGCTTTTCTTGCGTCGAGTACAAGAGCTGCGGTTTGTCCTGCGGACCGATCAAATCGGTGACGACTTTGAACGCGTAACCCTGTTGAATGAGAAACTGCTGTCTCTTCGTGCTGTAATACATCTCCGCGGTGTCGGTGGAAACCAACGAGTAGAAGAAAGCGTTGTGTTCGTCGGCGTTCGTCTTCTTTCCACTCAGTTGCGCCGCCTTTGGTCGCAAAATGCGACCCAAGCGCTGCGCCTCCTGACGTCGACTCCCGGCGTGCGATGAAATTTGAATGATGACGTTCGCTTCGGGAATATCGATGGAGTTATCACCGACTTTTGAGAGGAAGATGGTGTTGATTTCGTTACTGTACTTGAACGCGTGCAAGACGCGCGTGCGCTCAGCGTGCGAGGTGTCGCCGTAAATCAGCGGACGTCTCAACGCAGTCGCATATTCTCGCAGAGCGAAAATGTTATCACTGAACACGATCACTTTATCCTTTCGTTGTTGTTCGTGAAACTGCATCAAAAATTGACACGCCATGAACTTGTTCGGATTCATGCAGTACAAAATCTGCTTCTTGTTGCCGTAGTTGGCGTCGCAGTATTTGCGGAAAAATTCCGCCGTCATCGGGCACCAGACTTCGACGCACTGCACGTTTGCGATGTGTCCATCGCGTTGCAAATCCAACCAGTTGGCCTCGTACAGTTTCGGCCCGATTAAAAAGTTGAGATGATCAACTTTATCATCCTCACGCACGAGCGTGGCTGTGAGTCCCAATTTACAATGGGCCTTGGTGATGCCAATTACCTTGCGAAACATAGCCGCCGGAACGACGTGTACCTCGTCGAGCAGCATACAGCCCCACTCACGCGATCTGATAGCCTCTAAGATTCGTTCACTCCCTTCGCTTCTCTTTCCTCCCGCACTGACCATGTTGTAAGTCGTCACACACACGCACGCTTCGTCAGACGGCGGGAACTCATCCTTGTTCTGCGAGGTGAAGCGCACGATGTTGGCGTCTGTCAAGTTGGTCCACAGTTTGAACTGAGCCGACCACTGATCAACGCTCACACTCGAAGTACACAGACACAGACAAGATTTCCGGATTCGAGCGGCTGCGGCGATGCCGGTTAAACTCTTGCCCGCACCGCACGGAAGTACGATGATGCCACTGCGCGCTCGTCCGTTACCGAACATTTTCGACAACGACTTCTCCTGATACGGACGAATTCTCGTCATAGGTTTGAGTTCGATCGCCAAATCAGGATTTCTCGTATCGTTTCTAAAGTCGTACTCTTCGAGCGTCGGATAGCCGAGGTTACCCGGAAGACATCTCTGCTTCACGTGCTCAACCTGCCTGGCCTCTATCTCAAAACTATGCATCTGTCTATCGGGATCGTACTCGGGAAGGTAATCTTGCTTGTACTTGTCGTCCAGTTGATCCGCCGGTACGTCCACACCCCCCGCGGCCGCATTATCTCCCTCCGTGATGTCGAGAAGCTTTTGAGCACCCTTCTCCTTAAGGGCGTGCGAGACGTGAAACGTCGCGTTCGCCGATCCAGCCACCCGAGCGGCTCGAATGACGTCATCTTGGAGCAACTCTTGCAACACCTTTGGATCGTTCGATTCCAGGTAAAATTTATTACGCTGCAAAACGAGCTTCACCTTGCCGTAGTTCTCGGTACATTCGTGCACGAAGTCGTGAATCTCGTCGCTGAGGTGCGTCTTGCTCAGCCTATCCAACACCGACAAAATCGTCGACGTCTCCAACCCAACCGACACCGCCGCGTACAGCGAGTGCGGCGTCAACACGTATTCGTGCATGTTGGCCGGTCGGCACACTGGTTCCGCGACAGAAATCAAGAAATCATACGCCGCCTTGTACACGGGTGAAAACGATTCCAAGAAGATTCTCCCGTCGTCGCACACCCACAGCGGTCGGTTCGCGTGATCGGGTTTCAACCGCAGATCGCTGAAATCATTGTCACCGAAACCATCTCCTCCCGCCCACAGCGCGTCCTCGAGCTCGCTGTCGCTCTCGCTCGGACCGTAGTCGTTCAACTCGGCGTCTTCGCTGAGAAAGCTCACCTTGGGCGCGCGGTCGTGCTTCATCTTCATCTTCACGCTCAGTTTCAACTTTGGCCTCGCGTCGACGATCTCCTCCTTCACGTCGACGTCCTCCTCCTCGCCCCCATCGCCGTCGCGAACCGCACCCTCGCCCGCGCGCGTCGTCGCGCTCGGCCTCTTGAGGGTTAATTTCAACCCTTTCGCCGTCGACGCCGTCTTCGCCGCCTTCCCCATCGGCGCCTCCTCGTGCTCGGCGCTCGCGGGACTTCGCCCTCGACGTTTCCCGCCCGCCATGACGCGCGACGACGACGCGCGAGCGCGTTGTGACGATCGATGGTCGAGATTGTCGCCACCACCGAGGAATGGGCGCCCGGCACCGACAGACGCGAGCGCGCGACGCGCGCGCATCATGGACGACCCGCAGGCGAAGAAACGGGCGAAACTCGCGTCGAGATTCGGAGATGAAAACGCGGACGTCGGCTTCGCGCCGATTCCGAGCGGATTCGCCGCGGGGAACGGCGCCGGTGGAGGCGCGATGGCGAGCGGTTTGAAATCTGAATCCGGGAACGGTCTCGCGAACGGTGGGGCGAAACCCGCGGATGCGCCCGTGTCGTACGTGTGCGAGGCGGTGGACGCGTTGAAATTCCATCCCTGGTCGCGCGGGTGCGGTTTGGAGACGTCGAAGAGGGACGACGAGGACGCGTTCGACGCGGAGTTTACCCATCAAGTGTTTCGGGAGGATGAGAGCATCTTCGGATACGCGGGCCTGCGCATGGACGTGTTCGTCTGTCGGACGTCGCTGCGAGCGCTGTTGAAGACGAAGTACGATAACAAAATCTCAAGCGCGATGAATCCGGCGGATCCGGTGGAGGATCAGATGCGCGAGTGGTTCGATTCGGAAGGTTTGTGCGAGCTGTACACGGATGAGAAGAGGTTCGAAGCCGAGGCGGAGATGGTGGAACCGTGTGGCGGTGGGACGCTAGTGGCGGAGAGTCAGAGAGACGATGGCGTCACGACGAGAATAACGGCCTACGAATTGGCCACGAATGAGGAAGCTAGAAAATGGCACGCTGCGATGGAGGCGTACGCGGTGTTTTTCATCGACGCCGCGAGTAAGATTGATAATACCGATCCTCGATGGACGTTGCTAGTCGCGACGAGACATCACGCCGACGGGCGCTGGGAAACGGCGGGATTCACGACCGTGTATCGTTTCTACTCGTATCCAGATTCGGAGCGAGCGAGATTGAGCCAGATTTTAGTTCTCCCGCCGTATCAGCGACAAGGTCTAGGCGGGAAGATGTTAGAAGCTGTTCGAAAGCTCGCGCTCGATCGATCGATGCGTGACTTAACCATAGAAGACCCTACCGATCAGTTGCAGCGTCTTCGCGACGTGCACGATGTCAAGGCGTGCCTGAATCTCCCAGAGTTGATGGCGAAAGTTCAAACGGCGGCGGTTGAAGCGGCCCGAGCGCAGACACAGGACGCGAGACGCAGCGCACTGGCGTGCACACAACAAATCTTCGACATGGCTGCGGCAAAGTTGAAGATTTGTAAACCTCAAATGCGCCGGATCTGGGAGGCATTGCTATTCATTTTTGCCAAGCGTTCGAACGCGCCGGAGAACAGTCCAGTCGCGGACGCCTTCAAGGAACTCATCGTTTATCGCCTCAAGGCGATGTACAATTCAAACTCAGACAAGGACATCGGCACAAAGCGCATTATTTCGATCGGTGAGAACGATTTTATCATGACCAAAGCGCGTGGATCGGTCGGAGAGGCGCCGCAGATGGAGAATCCGGAGGAAGGCCAAGCTGACATTACCGAAGCGCTCGGCGAGCTCTTTCAAGAGTGCGTTCAAAATTTATCCTTCATCTACGCGCAGTGCAACATCTGAGGGAAAGTCAAGTCATACATATGTAACGTTAGCTAAGTGTCACCTCGCTCACGCCTCGACTATACGGCCCCTACTTCTCTCGCTTTCTCGCTTTCGACGCAAAACCAACCGCGCAAAACCCATCCGCGAGACTACGACGCGCGCGCGCGGTCGTTCGTCGTCGGCGTTCGCGAGGAACTAGCACCACCGATCGCACGATGAAGCTCAACGTCGTCTCCCGAAGCGGGCGACCGGTCGTGGCGAATGGAATCGTCGTCCCGAACGATGCGAAAGTGAGCGACCTCAAGCGATCTTTCCACGCGCTCAAGCGTAAGCTGTACCCGTCTCGCCAGCGCTTCACGACCGTCCCGGCGAAGGGCGCGGTGAAGGGTACGGCGTTGGAGGACGGCAAGCTCTTGAGCGAGTACGGTCTCAAGGATGGCGACACGATCGTGTTCAAGGATTTGGGTCCGCAAGTGAGCTACAAGGCTGTCTTCTTCTTTGAATACCTCGGCCCGCTCTTGGCGTATCTTCCGTTCTACTTCATGCGAAAAGAAATTTACGGCGGTATTTTCGGCATAAAGAATGCCGGCAAACCGCTTCTCGAGGCACAAACGTTGGCCATGTACTTTCACTCCGCGCACTACGTCAAGCGCATATTGGAGACGTTCTTCGTGCACAAATTCTCGCACGCGACGATGCCCATCTTCAACCTCATTAGGAACTGCGGATACTACTGGACGTTCGGTGCGTTCATTTCCTATTTTGTCAACCACCCAGCGTACACTCCGGTCGGACGAACGCAGATGTTGGCGGGTTTCGCCTTCAGCGCCGTCGTGCAACTGAGCAACTTGCGCTGCCACATTATCCTCGCCAACTTGCGCAAGGACGGAGCTAAGGGTTACGTGATTCCGAGCGGTTTCTTGTTTAACTACGTGACGTGCGCGAACTACGCGACCGAGATCTACCAATGGCTCGGATTTAATATTGCGACTCAGAGCGTGATGGGCTACACGTTCATGTGCTGCGGGGGTGCGCAAATGATGCAGTGGGCCATCGCCAAGCACAAGAGATTGAGAAAGTTGTTCGATGGTAAGGATGGCAAGCCGAAATTCCGTCGACCTTTCATCTTGCTCCCGCCTTTCTTCTAGAGTGATTTGATAAATTACACAGTTTTCGTAAACTACTTGCGAATGAACGTGCGCCCACTCGCTGTCGTCATCTTCTTAGCGTTCGGATCCACCTTTTTCGCGCGCTTTAAAATACTCAACCACGATTCTACTTTGCCTCGCATGCGACTATGCCAGTACGCCTTTGAATACTTGATGTGATAACTCACAAAGGCGGGAAACGTCATAATATTCCACACGGTGTCTTCCAAACGATCGGCCGAGACGTGACGCTTGAATAACACGAAAGAGATGAACCCACCGTTCACGTCGAGCGCACCTCTCATCCCGTCGGGCGACTCCTTCAATTCTAACGGCGCCGACTTGAGGTAGGAAACCGCCGGCGCCGTGGAGAGCTCCTTTTGTCCGCGACGAACTTCTGCGAACTGCGTCAGGAACTGCGTCGCGATCACCGCATCCTGAGAGTTGGAAAAACGCATGGGAAAAATCACAGTCACCTGCTCGGATTGCGGTTTGATGAACATCACCTCCCCCGGGCGACGTTCGAACCAGTCTAAACCGCCCTCCGTACCGCCGGTTTCCCGCAGAGATCGCAAATGCGACCGCAATTTCGTCCCATACGCCGCGCAGCGCACCATCGCCACCTTGCGCAAGACCATGGTCCTCTTATCCTCCTCATCGATCGCCGCGAGCGCCTTGACGTCGACGCGCACGGTCACGTCGTACCCCGCGCTCGGCGTCTCGTTCATCGAAATTGTCCCGGCGCTCGCCACGAGCGCCTCCACGTCCGCGCGTCCTCGCGCCGCGTCCCACGCCCCCTTCGGCGCACCAACGCTCACCTCCAGCGCGTCCCCATCCGTATCTCCCGACAGCGTATTCACCGCGTACCGCACGTCGTCGAACTCAACCGCCGAGGCTCCGAGCGGTGTCGAGAGCGTCGCGACATCCGACGCCCGCTTCGCCTCCACGCGCGCGCGCACGGCGTCGAACACGAAACGACTCGCGCGCGCGATCTCACCGAATCCTCCGGACGCGTCCATGTCACCGCGTCGGCGCCCGCGCGACCGACTGTGTCGCGCGATTCATCATCAATTGGATTATTGTTCAATTTTACCGCGCGCGTCATTCATCGGTCGCACTCTCTCGCGTGCATGCGCGGTCTCGCGGCGCTCGCGCTCGCGCTCGCGCTCGCGACGTCCGCGGACGCGTCGCGCGCGCGCATCAGTCGCGAAGACGCCTTCATCGGGTACTCGGAGCGCGCGTCGCCGTCGAGAGCGGCTGATGGTGACGAGGGCATCGCGCTGCGCCTCCGCACGCGCGCGGGGCCGATCGACGTGGGTCTTCGCGAGGAATGGGCACCAGAGGTGGTGCGCTCGATCGTGGACGCGGTGCGCGTGGGCGGAGCGTGCGCGAGCGAGACGGTGGGTGGGTGTAACTTTTACAGAGCCGAGGCGCCTCCGGCGCGGGGAAGCGTCGACGCGTACGGGGGACCGGGGCCGCCGTACGCGCTGTTGCAGGGGACGTTCGAGGGATTGGGGCAGCACGAGCGAGAGAAGACGCCGCCGTTGGCGCGACGCGGATACGCGTGCTTGATCGGGAAGGGGCCAGATTTTTTCATCGCGACGCGCGACCATGTCGAATGGGGAACAGCGCACATCGTGTTCGGCGTCGTGTCGGACATGGAAGCGGTCGACGAGATCGCGGATGAGTACGCGAGGCACCCGGAGACGTGGGGTATGACGAACGTGACCGTGCTGAACGAAAGAGTGGCGTTCACGGCTGAAATAGTTGATTTGTAGTGGCTAGATGTAGATATTGCTAGAAACTCGGCGCGCGCGGAGACTCACTCGTCTGTGGCTGCGACGGGGACGTTTCGCTTACGCACGGTATCTGCGGTGAGCCCTACGTCTGGTTTCTTGACCGTCGTCGTTTCATCGTCAGCTTGAACCTCATCCTCATCCTCCTTGTCGTCGCGGTGCGGCGGCGCCGGTGCAACCGTCTCGTCGTCTTCTCGGTCCGTCTCATCGCTTTCCTTCTTCAACTCTGTCTCGCTAGCAACCTTTGTGGAGTCTGAAGAAGCCTCTAAATCGGCGGAGATGGCAGCCTTCAACGCTCTCTGGTGGTCCTCCATGATGGACTCTTTGATGCCTTGCATCCGCTGTGTGATTAACTGCGAACCACCGAATACTTGCAACCAGTAAATGCCGGCGAGTTGCGTGTGTCGCCAGAGTGGAAACCAAGCGAGAGCGCTCTTTGAGAGCTCTTGACACAGCGACCATATCATCGCGTGTGCGAGCCAGTACGTCAACAAGTTCTTCAAAGAATCTTCCTGACGTTTCTCCATCTCTTTTCGAACTTGCGCGCGATTCGGATGTTGCGCCTGCGCCTGGATTTGGTTATACTTGAGTAACCCGTCAATGGTGAAGACGAATGGCACGACCAAACCCGCCATGTCGCATCCATAAACCGTGATCAATCCCGGAGTGAAAAAGAACACCGTGCACATCACCAAGGGCACGCTCATGTTGTCCAAGACGAGTCGCAGCGCCTCCGATGCGCGTCGAGAACGGAACCGAATAACAATCACGCCAACCTGCAACGCCTGACGCACCGAGCGTCGCAGAAACATGGATGCTCTCCCCGCTTTACCACTCGGTTCGTTCAAATGCGTCAGCGCTCGCGAAACTAGAGGCGACGCCGACTCTAAGATGATGTGACTCCCTCGAGTGAGGCGCGAGTTGAGCCAAATTGTGAAGATGACCAAAAGCTCTGGCCACCACGGGAAAAACCAACGTACGCTATAAGATATCAAAGGAAAATCGACCGCCACCATGAAAGGCGCGCACGACGCCCAGAATCGCAACCACTTTTCGATGCGAACCATGTCATCGCTCTCCATCGCGAGCATTGTTTGAACCATGGGCGTCAAGAGAGCCACCGTCGCGAGCACTTCTCTCTTACGCACAATCTTCCTCACGAATCGAGGCATGATTCGGAATGTAGAAATCGCCACCGCGAAAAACAACACGTGAGGCAACGCGTTGGCTGCTAACCGACTCTTACTTCGCACTTCTCTTACGACGACGCCGTATCTCCGTCTCACCGCCGCGCCGCCCGCAGCGACTCGTCTATACACCCTCGCATACGGTTCCAACACCGCGCGCACCCGCCGAGTCATCCGCAGTCGCATCCTGATGATGAAAAACTTCAATTTATTTCTATACCTTGCCCTCTTCAGGTGTTTCACAAACTGCCAACACAAGTAATACACGTACGCGGCGCCGACGACGGCGAGCGCCCACTGCACCAGCACTCTCGGTTCCGTCTCTCGCACGATCCTCGTCGCCTCTTTCGCGGCCGCGCCGACCCCCAACGCCACCCTGCGTCGAACGACGTTGATCACCGGCGCGAACACGCGAGACCAGAGCGCTAACGAGAGCTTGGTCGACGCGAGCGCGGCGGAGAGTGCGGACCTGGGCTCCAACGCCTCGATCCTCGCACGGGCGCGCATTCCGTCCGCATCGCTCGCGAGCGCGGAGAGAACGTCTTCGCCGACGGTGTATTCGCGCGTGAGAAGCACGCACGCGATGGAGACGCCCGTCAAGAAGGCGACGACGAGCGCGCGCGGCTCCATCGTCGCGTGGCATTCTGAGGTAGTTGGCCGCGCGTTCGCGTTGACGGAGCGAAGGCGGTCGAGACGATCGTATGTCTGCGGAACTCTAGTTGGTATCAAATTCTCTACATATTCTACTCTACTCTAAGGGGTAAAGCTCTTCGCTGACGCGAGTGTTGGCGCTCGCGCACGCCACGAGCCACGACGGAGAGACGCAGTGAACGCGCCCGTTCGTCTTCCGCGCCCACTTTACCTTGTCTGTTCCAGAAGATCGAGCGATGACGTGCGTAACCGCGTCACCGTCACTCTCTATCGATGTCGCAAACTCAGCGCCGAGCGTGCTCGCGAGCAAGCGAAGAGGATGTCGCTCTGGTCTTCGATCACGAAGCGCGGTGATGCCGCTCATCATAAACTTGACTCCGCACAGAGGTAAATCTGTTCGATTCGGCGCGATGAGAAGCTGGCGAACGTCGGGTTCGTCGTCGTCTTCGCGGGACGTCTTGAAGTAGGTCCTGTGAGCACTCTCGATGACGGCCAAAACGTCCAAGAGCACGGCTCTGCTTCCCGCCGCGCCGAGTTCGCCTTCGTCCACCATGGAGCGTTCCATCACGGATTGCCCCTTCTGTTGGAACGACGCAGCACTTCCCGGGAAAAAGTGATAGCGATCGAGTCGTATCAAGTTACCTTGGTTTTGTGGCCACACGCGCTCGGTGTCGTCGACGATGATCGCACTCGTCTCGCCGCCGAGCACAATGTCCAAATCTTTCACATGCGAACTCGTCGAGTCGTTGTTTGAGATGACGCGACCGTGAAAAATCTTTCCCGTGGGATCGATCAACTTGACCATCTCCCTGGCGTACGCTTTGTCGCCCATCGTGTACACGTATGGCTGGCAGATTTCGGACACAGTTTCCAAAAACTCGAACACGTGCGGTCGCAACTTGGTGAAAAATCCCATGTGTCGCAAACAATAGAGTAGAGGACGCTGCCCTTCTCTCAACCCCTGCTGCTCTTGAGCGATGCACTCGTGCAGCAAGTCGTGCTGCTCCTGCGACAACTCCTTGAACTGCGACGAGTTTAGCAGCGTGTGATCCAAATCCAGAATCAGAGTCAACTTGCCGTTTTCCAACACGCGCGCCTTCTCCTCTCGCTTGGCCTTTTCAAGCTCTTCGTTCGAAAGCGTGAGTCCCTCGTGAATGTACCTCATAGACGTCGTGAAGTGCCCGCGCAAACCATCGCTCTCACCTCCGCGCGTCCCCGCCCGTCCGCTCGCGTCGTCCCCCGCTCCCTTGCGTTCGCCGCACACCACGCAAATATCAAACATAAACGCCGGGTGCGCGCACTTCTCGCTCGATTTCCCCCCCCCTGTCGCGCTCGACGGATTCAACTTTCGTCGCACCACCCTCGGTCCTCCCCTCGCCCCCGCGCTCGCGCGCTTCTCCGCATCGTCGTCCATCGCGCGCTTCTCCTCTCGCCCCACCTCCGCGAACAGTTCCGCCTCCAGCGCGTCCGCGAGCGAATCACCGCTCGAGCTCCCGTCCGTCGCCCCGTCCTCGCCCTCATCACCCCTCGCGTCTTCGTCCACCATCGCCGACGCGCGCGCGTCGAGATGTCCCGCCCGCGCGCGTCGAGCGCGAACGAACGAACGAATGCCGGGCCCGATGCGATTCGTCACATTCCCCCTCGCGCGAGCGCTCCCGGTCGCGTCGACTCGTCCGAATCATGCGCGCGACGACGCTCTTGACGCTCCTCCTCGCGTGCGCGTGCGCGCGCGCGCCCGAGCTCGCGTGCGCGCGAACCGTCCTTCCCGCGCGAGGGCACGTCGAGCTCGCCGCGGGCCCGCGATCGATGACGGACGATTGCGACGCGTGTCGAACCTTCATGAAGGCGGTGGAGCGGGAGGTATCGCGGGGTAAAATTCAGGGCGAGATGGCGGCGGCGATCGCGGAGATGTGCGAGGAGGCGACGCACGGGGAGACGAGTCAGATGAGCGTGTGCGTCGCCGCTGGCGAGGCGGGACTGCGATTCGCGACGAGGTACTTGGAAAATCACCCCGAACTCGGTGATAGGGCGTGTCGGGCGTTGGAGATGTGTGATGATGTTCGAGCGATGGACTCGGGGGAGGAATCGGTGGTGCGATCGATGGGGGCGAGGGAGACGAGGGCGGTGCGCGCGGCGGCGGCGAACGCGCGAACCGTCGCCGACGACGAGACGTGCGCGGATTGCGTCATGGCGAGTAATCTGTTGGCGAACGAACTGAGATCGAACACGACGTCCGCTTTCGTCGTCTCCGAGGTGGACGCGCTCTGTACCGCCCTAGGTACGGAATTGGCGGCCGAATGCGACGCGCTCATCGAGCCGTACGTGCCGGTGCTCTTAAACGCGCTCGCGGATAAGTTGAAGGACGCGTGCACGAAGATGGGCATCTGTTCGGAAAACGAGCGATGAGCTTAAAAAAATTACCACTCACCGCGCTCGTCGCGGTTCTTTGCTTCTCTCCATTGTAACTCACAAAGCGCGGTTTCGTAAAGCGCGCGCGCGCGTTTCGACGACGCGCAGAGGACGGCGCGCTTCACACCGACGCGCGTCATGCGCGCCGCCAAGTCGACACCGACCGCCTCGATCACCGGTCGCGCACGAACTCCCACCGCGTCTCGTTCCGCGGTCTCTCGCGCGATGCGATGCGCGGACGAGGCGTCGCGCGCGCCGAAGATTCCGCCGCCCCCGCATCCAACCTACTCCATCGACGCCGTCGTGCGCGCCGCCCTCGACGAGGACGTCGGCGACGTCGGTGACGTCAGCTCACTGAGCACGATCCCCGCCGACACGCGGTCGACAGCGACGCTCCTCGCCAAGGCGACGGGCACGCTCGCCGGGGAGCATCTGAGCAGCGTCGTCCTCGCGGCGGTGGACCCGGCGCTCGAGGTGGAGTGGATGAAACGCGACGGCGATCGCATCGAGAGGGGTGAAATCTTCATGCGCGTCACCGGGAACGCGAGAAGCATCTTGCGCGCGGAGCGAGTGGTGTTGAACTTTATGCAGAGGATGAGCGGTATCGCGACGATGACGCGGGCGTACGCGGACGCGGCGGCGCCGGCGACGATGTTGGAGACGCGTAAGACGGTGCCGGGTCTGCGCGTGATCGATAAGTGGGCGGTGTTGATCGGAGGAGGTAAAAATCATCGAATTGGTCTGTTTGATATGGTGATGATCAAGGATAATCACATCGCCGCCGCGGGCGGTATCTCCAACGCGGTGGAGGCGTGCGAAAAGTATCTCCTCGAGCGCGGTTTGAGCGACGTGAAAATCGAGGTCGAGGCGCGCACGATGGACGAAGTGCGCACCGTCATCGATCTCCTCGACGATCCAAACGTCGTGACAAAGAGCGTCACGCGCTTGATGCTCGACAACATGTCCATCGACGACATGAAGACGGCGGTGGCGCTCGTCGCCGGTCGCGTCGACACCGAAGCCTCCGGCAACGTCACCCTCGACACCGTCCACGACATCGGTCAAACCGGCGTGACGTACATATCCAGCGGCGCTCTCACGCACAGCGTCTCCGCGTTGGACATCTCCCTCAACATCGACGTGTAGCCATCGTTAACCCATCACGTATTCATTCATCGGAAACGCGCCGCCTCTCGCCGAGCGACGCGCCAACCGACCGACCGACCGATGGATGGAATCATCGTCACACCCGCTCGCGTCTCATGCCCATCGCGTCGTGAACTCGACCTCGACGCGATGGGGAATCAACACTCCGCGCCTCCCAAGGTGCAGATGAGCGACATACTCGCCGTCGACGTCCCGAGCCTGGTGTACAAGGACCAACTGCACGGCACGGGGCGATTTTTGAAATCCATCGTGTGTCGCGTGGACGACGCGCGGGGGGACGCGCGGGCGGCGACGCGCGAACGAGACGACGGTATCGCGTTGGTTAAGGTGTACGTGAAGCGGCCGGGGGCGTTTCCGGATCTGCGCGCGCACGAACGGGCGGTGCACGAGATTCGCGAGGCGCTGACGACGCCGGAGCCCGAGTATCCGCACTGTTGGCCGTTCACGCGCGCGTTGGAGACGGAAAACGCGGTGTACCTGATGCGACAGTTTTGTCACATGTCTTTGCACGATAGGCTGAGCGCGAGACCGTTTTTGAGCGACATTGAGCGGGCGTGGTTCGCGTATCAGTTGCTGCACGCGGCGAGAGACTCGCACGCGAGAGGCGTCGAACACGGGGATATAAAGTGTGAGAACGTGTTGGTGACGTCGTGGGGATGGTGTTTCTTGTGTGATTACGCGTCGTATAAACCCGCGGAGATCCCGGCGGATAATCCCGCGGCGTTTACGTATTTTTTCGATAGCGACGGTCGACGGAGGTGCTGTCTCGCTCCGGAACGATTTTCAAACGAAAAGACAGCCTTGACGGATAACATGTTGGAGGAGTCACCGACGAAATTACATCCAAGCGCCGATATTTTTGCGCTCGGGTGCACCCTCGCGGAGCTGTACATGGATGGGAAGTCGTTGTTCGATTTATCAGACGCGTTGTCGTATCGACGCGGCGAGCACGATCCTGCGGAGACGCTCAAGAGCAGAGTGAAAAATGAGCAGGCACGCGCTATGATCTCGTCCATGGTGGCCATAGATCCGAGTCAACGACGCAGCGCGCACGAGTACTTGGTCGAATACGAGGATTCGAGTCTGTTTCCGTCGTACTTTACGCTTTTGCACGCGTTCAGCGTCAAGTTTCTCAATTTAGAAGCCAATGGTAGATTAGCGGCGGTGGAGAGCGAGTTGGACGGTATGCTGGCTGCCATCCTTAGAAGCGAGAGCGGTCTGAGCGCGAGCGCACCAAACGCGTCAGACGAAGGAATCGTCGGTTTAGCGCTCTCATCGGGCACGCACAAATGTCCCGGCGTGAGTCTCGTCGCGGCGCACGTATGTTCTGCGATGCGCGGAGCGACGAATGCCAGCGCGCGGGTGCTGGCGCTGAAACTGTTGCAAAAGATTGCGACATTAGCGACCGATCACTGCACTCTACAGTTGATCCTGCCGTACTGCGCGTCCATGCTTCAGGACCAGGCGGCGTCTGTGAGAGCTGCGGCGTTGCGCACGATGGCAAACATTTTAGAAAACGTCGAGGAACTTCCGAAGTCCGACTTTGGTTTGTTCCCAGAGTACATTTGGCCGATGCTGAGCAACGCGGCCGGTGACACCGAGTCACTCGTTCGCGTCACGCTCATGCGATTTTTGGCAAATTTTGCGCGGCTGAGCCTCGTGTTTTTACAGTACGCCGTCGCCAATTCGGGGCAGGGCGGCGATCCGATTAGTTTCGACGAGGAATTGGTATCGACGAGGGACGCGGTGCAAAACATTTTGTTCAACATACTTCACGAAAAAGTAAGCGAGGCTGAAGACGCCGTGTGGGAAGAGCTTTCGGCGAACAGCGCTGATTTGGCGCGTTTCTTCGGTCGAGACAGCACGAATGACTTTCTCATGCCGCTCATGATTACCTGCCTCAACGTGCAATCGCCACAACGTCGATGTTCGTTTTTCAAACACGTCTCCAGCGTCGGGAGATTCATCGGTCAAGCGTCGTGTGAGCGCGTCTTGGTGCCGTGCATAGATCGCTGTCTCATAGACTCGCATGATTCAGTCATCGCGCAGGCGTTGCGATGCATGTCTGAGCTCGCGACGACTCCGTCGGAGAGCGCGCGAGGCGTCGTCTCTACGATTGGCAAGCGTTCCATTCTGATGATGGCTAAATCCGCCGGGCCTTTGTTGTGTCATCCATCGCCATCGGTGCGAAACTCAGCGCAGGAGTACTTCGCGACCGCGGCGCAGACGTTGGGTCCCGTGGACGCACTGGCGCTGCTCGTTCCAATCGTCCAACCGTTTTTGGACGCGTCGGATCAGCAAGGAGTCAAGCTCCTCAGCTTGACTGCAGATTTTTTGACTGAGAGCTGTGTCTTAGCGACGTGTTTGTACCCACCACCGTCGAGAGCTGCGTTTGAAAATGCCGTGTCGCTGGCCACCGGGATGCGCACGGCCGCCGTATATGCCGCCGTTCGAGCGCCGCTCGATCGACCCGTCGACGCAGAGCTCGCGCAAACCGAGGACGAAAAAGCCATCGCGGCCTACAACGCGGAGATGGAATTCCCGAGCATCAAGGCGATGTCGTCGTACATCAAACTACTCGCCCACGCCCGTCAAATGCGCATGGGCGTGCAAAATTCCAGCATGGACAAACCATCGTACTCGTCAAATGAACTGCCGAGTATCATCGAGGGCGAGGAATCGGATCGTCTCGTCAATGTCAACGACGCGTGGACGACTGTTTTCGGCGCCAGAAGACCACTCATCGCACCACAGGACGCGCAAGCCGTGACGCTCCGCGACGGCGTCGAAGAAGACGCCTTACTCGTCGATGCCGCGGAATCGTCCATGGTGGATACGTTATCCGCGGCGGTGCGTCGTTTCGAACTCGGCGCGGGAAGGTTTAAAACGAACGGTCCTCCGGACATGGACGCCAACGCCTCGACAAGCGATGCATCAGATTCATGGGCGCCTCGAGGAGTGCTCGTGGCGCATCTCTTAGAACATAGAGGCACGGTGACGTCCATCGCCGTCGACAAGGACGAGGTGTTCTTCGCGACTGGAAGCGAAGACGGTAGTTGCAAAATTTGGGATTCTCGTCGCATAGAGAAGGACGTGTCGTTCCAGTCTCGCTTGACGTACGCGTCACAAGGAGGTAAAATTACATCCATCGCGAGCACGTCTGACTCTCACATCGTCAGCGGGAGCGATAACGGAACGGTGCACGCGTGGCGCGTCGAGTACACGACGAAGGAGGCGGGCAAGACTCCCGGCGAGAAGACCGTGCCGGATAGGTACACCGGCGCGGCGGAGATTCGTCACGTGAACAAGTCAGAGGGTGCCGTGAACGCGGTGACATCCCTGAGCGAACACATGGCGTGCTACATCACGCAGGGCGGCGCCGTGTACGGTTGGGATTACCGGTCGCCGCGAGACGCGTTTCGCATGCCGCTCAATCCCAAGCTCGGCGTCGCGTCGTCGCTCGCGTTGGACACGAGCGGCTCGGCATCGTGGCTCGTCATCGGTACCGCGAGCGGATCCATCAATTTACTCGACATGCGTTTCCAAACGTGCGTGCAGGAGTGGAACCACCCGTCTCGAGGCGCGGGCATTGAAGCCATGGCGATTTCTCCGATGTCGCCTCAACAGAGCTCCGCGGGAGCCGTCTCGCGTCCGCTCGTGTGGTGCAGTGCGGGACATGACGAAGTCGCGCTCTGGGACATCGCCGACGGAGGTTGTCGACGCATTTTGAGAGTCCTTCGCGGGCAAGACGCCGCCCTGGACGCCGCCGCCAGAGCGCCGCCGTGCGCCATGGAGGCGAACGGTCGCCTGCGCATCGTCCCTCGTTCGCAGAGCGCGCACGTCCACTCCTCGACGCTCGTGAACACGGCGTACGGCAATTTTAGCGAAGACTTACGCGCGGATGAATTGATGTCCACGCCCTCGCGTCCGTCCGGCGTTCGAGCGCTGCTCGCCCTTCCCGACGGAGGCATCGTCTCGGGAAGCACCGACGCGTGCATTCGCGTCTGGTATCCCGGAGACGCGACGAAATCGCGCGTCGTCTCTGGGAAAATCTCCGGCCCACGACCGAAATTCGCCGAACAATCCGTGAGCGGCGTCGTCATTCAGCAGGAGTACCCGGTGCGAGCGCCCGCGAACGCGCGACAGAGGTCGGCGCAAAACGCTTCGCACGAGCGTCACGATTGCCATCGAGACGCCGTCGTCGCCCTCGCCGCCGTCTCCGGGACGTCCGGAAAGATGCTCATCTCCGCCAGTCGAGACATGAGCGTCAAGGTTTGGAAATGATGGCCGCGACCGCGCCGACCGACTCGTCTCGCGCGTCGTTGTCATGTGTACGACTGTCGACTGTCGCTTTACGGAGTCCCGACCTCGAGCCCGCGTTCCCTCCCGCGCGTCTCCACACGTCACCGCGCGCGATGCCGTCGCTCCCCTCTCTCGCGACGACAACGGGAAGCGTCGCGCGTTCCGCGCCCTCCCGCGCGTCCCGCGCGTCGCCCTCGCGCGCCGAGCGTCCGTTCCCATCGCGCTCGCGCGCCCGCCCGCGCGCGCTCGTCGCGCGCGCCGCGTCCGCGAGCGCCGATCGCTACGCCGCGTGGCTTCGAGACCGCGACGTTCGAGGCGATGCGCTCGACGTCGCCTACGTCACCGGCGCCGCGGACGCCGCCGAGTCGCACCGAGGGTGCGTGGCGACGAGGGACGTGCGCGCGGAGGACGCGTTGGTGACGCTTCCGCGCGGCGCGGCGCTGTACGTGACGGAGGGGCAGGAGAATCCGCTCGGTGATTTCGGGAGCGATGAACTGTGGGAAGCGATCGGTGAGGAGAAGTGGGCGCTTCGAGTGGCGTTGGTGTTGCTGAGAGAGCGAGCGTTGGGGGAAAAGAGCGAGTTCGCGGCGTACGTGGCGCAGCTTCCGAAGGAGTACGCGCTCGTGGGGTCGTATTCGGAGGAGGATGTGCGCGCGATGCAGTACCCACCGGCGGAGAAAATGGCGAGGGAACAGAGGGATGAAAACGCAGAGGCTATTAGATTGGTGAGAAAGCACGCGGCGAGCGGTGGTGCGTTGGCGGGGATGTCGGATGAGGACGTCGTGTGGGCGTTGGACACGGTGAGGTCTCGCGTGTTTAGCGGTCGAATGGCGGACGACGCCAAGCTCAGGGCAAAGTTATTGCCGCGTTCGCTCGCGGTGGGGATGTGTTTCGCCACCTTTCTGACGGCGCCGAGCGTAGAGGGGCGCTGGTTGGCTGTGTTCGCCGTGCTCGCGCTCACCGTCTTTGATAGCACGAGCAACAGCGATCGAGACAGCAACACGGCGTACGTGCTCATGCCGCTCATCGACGCCATCAATCACAAGACGATGCTCAAGACGGAGTTTGAATTCAGTGGAGGATCCTTCGTGCTGCGCGCGCCGAGGGATTACAAGCGAGGAGAGGAGGTGTTCATCTCTTACGGCGTCTTGAACAACGACGAATTAATCACGCGGTACGGTTTCGTCGACGCCGACAACGTCGCCGACGTCTATCGTTTCGAAGGTTTCTTACCATTCCTTCAGGCGAACCACGAACCGATGAAACGCGCGCTCGGCGCCGATCCAAACCGTTTAGCCACCATCAAGCGCACGCATCCAGAGCTCGACGAGGCGCTGTGGAATGGCAATTTCATCTCCGACGGAAACGCCGAGGATAAACTTCTCTGGGCGCTTCGCGCGGCGCTCGCAACGCCCGAAGAATTCGCCGCCGCGAATGGTGTCGACGGATTCAAACTCGGCGGAGGCGCTCCAGACAGACGCGCCGCCGACGCCGTGCGCGCCGCCGTCGCCGCGCGCCTCGACGCGTGTCCGACGACCCTCGAGCGCGACGCCGAGGAACTCGCCGCCACCGACGGACCGAGAAAAACCGCCATCGCGTTTCGCATTCGCAAAAAACGCATCCTCCGCGACGCGTGCGCGATCTACGACACCTCTCGGTAATAATAACATCGAAACTAATCATAATCACCGAAACGCTCGCGCCGCGCGTCACAATTTCACAGCCTTCAACAACCCCACCAGCTCATCCTCCTCCTCCACGCTCCTCGTCCCCCTCATCTTCCCTCTCTTCAATATCTCCAGCGCCTTTTCGATCAATTCACACTGTTGTTTCGCGTATCTCGACCCTCGCGGCAACGCGCGCATCTTTCGCAACCTCTCCTCCAACGCGCGTCGTCTCCTCGCGTCGTCCGCTTTCCCCCCCCCACCCCTCCCGCTCTCCTCCAGCGCTCGCCCGACGCGATTACGCTCGTCCTCATCGTCGCTCGCGCACTCGCGCGTCGCGCGCGCGCGCGCCGACCCGCGCTCCCCCCGTCGTCTCGCGAGCGCGGCCAAGTCCCCGACGACGTCCTCCTTCATCCTCGCGCGTCGTCGCGCGGTGATCGCGGCCGCCCCGGCGGACGCGCGCGCGCGACGACGATCGCGTCGACGCATCGCGAGCGCCGTCGCCTCGCCGTCGTCGACGTCCGCGTCCGAGCCGGAGGTGGCGCGAACCGTCGCCATTTCTTCGCCGTCGTCTGACGATGTGGACGATGATGACGCCGAGAACGACCCCGAGAACGCCGATGACGACGCCCGAGACGCGCGGACGCCTCCGTCGTCGTCCCTACCGGTCGCTCCCGCGTCCTCCTCGCGCTTCCGAGGACGAAGGCGCGACGGAGACGACCGAATCTCGCGCGCGAAGACTCACCGAGGCGCTCGACCACGCGCGCGCGAGCGCGTCCGCCGAGTACTCCCCGGGCGCGGGACTCGGTCTGACGCCCGAGGAACAGAGCGAGGCGGCGTACGCGGATCTTCTCGATACCTCTCTGCGCGCGAGGGAGGACGCGGACGAGGGAGAGGGTGGATTGGCCGACGAAGACGCCGAGGCGTACGCGTCGGGCGGATCGATGGATAAAGCGTCGATGGAGGTGAAAAACGATGGGAACGCGTTTAAAACGGCGTATGGATTGTTCAAAGCGCTCAGTCGAGGGGCGCACATCGTGAACGACGACGGCCGGGGACGACGGGAGGGGTAAACGTCTCGAACGTCTCGGCGGCGATGATTTTTTGACTTTTGAAAATCGACGAGGAATTCGAGCGTCAGACGTCGACGCGCGGACGACGATGGTACGTTTCGCGATCGAAACGATGGGAACGAACCGGCGCGTCGTTTTCGCGTCGTCGTTCGAGGACGATGATCACGAGATCGTCGTCGGGAGGGGTAAAGATTGCGCGTTTCGCGCGGGCGAGGGCGACGCCACCGTGTCGAGACGACACGTCGCGTTCAGAGCCTCCCGGGACGGAAAGTTGTATTGTCGCGATCTCGGGTCCACGCACGGGACGCGCGCGGGTGCGGTGGAGATCGGGACGGAGTGGACCGAGGTGGAGCTGGGCGGGGACGGCGCGACGGAGACGGTGACGCTCGGGAGAGGACCGACGACGGTGACGTGCCAGAGACGAGACGAGGACGACGGGAGCGAGACGGACGCGGAGGAGAGCGAGGAGAGCGAGGAGAGCGAGACGGAACCGAAGGATGATGGCGCGAGGACGATGGTGACGGAGGATGGGGAGATGACGCGTCGACGACGGGGGGGGGCGCGCGCGGCGACGTTGGGCGAGGCGGCGACGCGGACGCTGGAGACGCCGGCGGCGAGACGAGAGAGACGAGTCGATGAGGAAAAGGGCGCGAGAGAGAGTGGGAGGGAGAATTTTAAGCGGTTTGTCAAGCAGCGCGTCGTCGGGTTGAACGAGGGCGATGGGAAGAAGAGAGGTGTCACGTCGCCGAAGAAGAAGCGCGTCGCCGTCGAGACGAATCGACGCGACGTCGTGCGCGTCGATATGAACGAAGAAACGAAGGAGGAGCTCAAACGCGAGGCGGCGTTGGATAAAGAGGCCGACAATCTTTGGGACACGAAAGTGCCCGCCGCCGGTGCGCGCAAAGCCCCGGCGAAGAGGAGGAAGAGATGACCGCGTAGAATACATAGTAGTACATTGTTTACGTACGCGCCGACGCGCGCGCGACGCGACGTCACGAAAAGATGAAATCGACGAACCCCTCGACGTCTTCGGTCTTCATATCGCTTAAATCGTGATTGGCGTCGATGTAGTGCACGCGCGCGCTCTTCGCAACGCGCGCAAAGGCGTCTCGAACGCGCTCATTGTGCGCTCGCGCGACATCCGCGGCGTACGGCACGTACTCGTCCGCCGTCGACGCCACCACGCGAACGTCCACGCGCGCGCATTTCCCCCCACTCAATCTCTCATCAATCTTCGACGGCGCGCCACGAGACCCATCGAATATATCGAGAGAAAACCAATCATCGTCCCCACCGACGCCGGCGAGCGAGACGAACCGTCTCGCCTTCACGCGAACCCCGTTCGTCCCCGGCGTCTCCTCCGGCATGACGTCCTCCGGCGACATCCTCCGCGCCCGCGCCACCCACGCCCGCATCACCTCTCTCCCGTGCGCCGCGTCGTACCAATCCCGATCGCTCACCCCCGCCTGTAACACGAGTCTCGTCACCGAACGCGCCGATTCGTACCTTCCCGACGCCAAGTAATGACACGCGCTCTGACATCCCGTCGAGTGTCCAAACACAATAATGGCTCGCACCCGGGGACACATTCGCCGCACCCATCGCGCGCACGCGTCGATCTCCCTCGCGTCGTCGTCGAGCGTTCGCGCGCCGTATCGCTCGTACGAACTCGAGAGTTCGAATCTCACGAGCGCGTACCCTCGTCGCTCGCACGCGCGCGTCAACGCGCCGCCGTCGGCGTACGCGAGCGTGCGCGGGCCATCCGTGAGTCCCGGGACGACGATGACGCACGTCGACGCGGTCGCGTCGAGGTCGCCCGTGACGACGCACTCGTGGGACGTTTCGGGGGAATTATACGCGCCCGAGAGATGGGACGGGGGGTCGGACATGGCTCGAGACGCGCGCCGCGCGCGCGATGATGATGATGATGATTTCGGATAAGGATTGACGTCACTTTTTGACTCGAGAATGTCGGCGCGCGTGGTGACGTCCACGCCGGTGTTGACGCCGCGCGGAAGCGTCGCGCGAGGGCGATCGAATGGGTCGGTCTCTCGCGTCGTCGTCGTCGGTGGTGAGGGGTCTCTCTCGCGCGTCGTCGTCGCGCGCGCGCGCGCGGATGGGAAGATGAACGCCGAGGAGACGACGACGAAGACGACGAAGACGATGGTGGCGCTCGCGCCGGTGGTGTCGGGCGCGTGCTGCGCGGAAGCGGCGAACGCGGCGGTGGATCCGATCGCGAGCGCGTTGGCGGCGTACGGGCACTATCTCGGTCTGGTGCTCGTCGTCGGTGCGTTGGCGACGGAAAAGTGGACGGTGAAGGCGAACATGAGCGAGGAGGAGGAGCAAAGGTTGGTCGTCGCGGATTCCGTGTACGGAATCGCCGGCGTGCTGGTGTTGTACACCGGATACCTTCGCGCGACCGAATACGGCAAGGGCTGGGAGTTTTACAGCCACGAGCCCATCTTTTGGGTGAAGATGTGGTTGTTCACGGTGATGGGCTCGAGCTCGCTGTTCCCGACGATTCAAATTATCAAGCGCGCGGCGGCCAAGGCGAAGGGAGACGTCGAACCGATGTCGGAAAAACTCGCGACGCGAATCACTAAGATTGTGAACGGTGAATTGCTCGCGGTGTGCTCCATTCCGCTCGCGGCTGCGTTGATGTCTCGCGGAGTCGCGTACTCTGCGGATATGCCGTGGCAAGCGGGCGCAGCGCCCATCGCGCTCACGTCCGTCGCGCTCGGCTCCAAGTACGTCAAGGAGGCAATTAATTGGGAAGAGGATGCGTAGACTGTATCCGCCGGCTATTCTATTCTTTGTCATACAAGCTATCTATCTAAACAACGGAGTGGGCTTTCCGCCCTTTGATTTTTTCTTCGAGGACGCGGCGTACACCGGCCGCGCGTTCGCGGCGTCGATCATCGGACGTTTCTTTTTCGCCTTTTTTGTCGCGTCCGCGAGCGCCGCGTTCGGATTCGCCGGAGGCAAATTTAATCCCTTGCTTCGCGTCATCTCCACGTCTCGCTCGAAAATCGCCACGAAAAATCCCTCCATGTCGTCCTCCACGGGATCGGCGCGAATCAAACACCGCGCGTCCGATTCAGGTAATCCATCGATGACATACCCACGGCGGTGCCACTTCGGAAGCGCTCGAGTCAATCTGAACCCGCGCTCTTTCGCCGAGTCGAGCACGTCTCGTACGACTTGCTCGTTTTCCTCGATGTGTACGCTGCACGTGCTGTACGATATTCGCTGCACCTCGGGAAATTTGAAAGCGTGCGTCAACACAGACTTTTGAAACGCCGCGAGCTTTTCCACGCGTTCGACGTCGTGCGCGTCGTGTTCCGAGTCGTCGTCTTCATCCGCCAATGCGTCTCGAAGCATGATGTCGCCTCTGTTCACCTCCGTGCCCGAGCCCGAGCACGACGGATCGAGCAAGAGGGCTCGAACGCTCGCGTACGCGTCATTCTCTGGATCTACCGTCAAAAAGTCTTGACATTTCGCGCGAATGATCCCCTGACTCCCCGTCTTCGCGGCGTTCTCCTTCAATCTCTTCAACCGTCTCGCGTCGGCGTCAAACGCGTGCACGCCGCCCTCGCGTCCCACCATGGCGGCCAACTGCGTCGTCTTATTCCCCGGCGCCGCACACCCGTCCACGCACGCCCACCCGCGCTCGGGCGCTAACGCCACCGCCGGCAGACAACTCGCGCGTCCCTGAAGCACCACCGCGCCGTTCGTCACCATCTCGTGCGCGTGTAAATCCGTCCCCGCCGGAAACACGAGCAACGTCTCCACCAATCCATCGATCGCACACTCGTACCCATCCTCCCTGAACGCCCGCATCGCCTCCTCCACCGTCATCTTCAGCGTGTTCACCCTCGCCGTTCGCGAGTATCTCGCCGCCGACGTCCATCTCGACGACATCTTCGCCGCCAACGCGCGCGCCGTCGCCGCGCCCTCTCTCGTCTTCGCCCGCTCCAACGCGTCTCGCAGCGCCTCCTCGTTCGCACGTACCGTCTCACACCCCACCCCGCCTCGCCAACGGTGTAAATATTTCGCGTTTCCGAATAACGTCTCGTACGCGCGCACGTACGCCTCTCCGCGACGCCTCCACGCGTCGTCGTCGTCGTCGTCGTCGGCGGTTCCATTCGTCTCTGTCCCATTCGCATCGGTCGTCGCGAGCCTCCCCAACGCGCCACCGACGTCCGCGAAGAGCGCTCGAACGACGCGCGCGCTCTTGATGGTTTCGCACGTCACCGCGTGCGTCGCGCGCTTCCATCGCACGTCGCGCGCGAGCGTGCGCGCCTTGACGCTCGCGCCTCGCCGGCGGCGGGACGCCGAGGCGAGGAGCGCCGCGACGACGCGCGCGGCGTCCTCGCGCGTTTCGGTGGCGGCGCGCGCGGGGTCGACGCGCGCGCGGTCGCGCGACATGCTCGTCGCGCGTCGAGTCGGCGCGAGGACGGGTCGGTGTGAGGGCGCGAGCGGTGCGTTCATTCTTCATTCATTCATTCATTCATTCATAAAGTGGTCGTAAAGCGCGTCTCGACGACAAACGTGTCCCGGTTCCCGCGCGACTCGAGTCGGTCGACGACGGGAAGAAGAGCGGTGACATCGCGGGCGGCGCTGGACCGTTATTCATCTGATGTTTTCTTGTCCTTGTTGTTGTTGTTCTTGTTGGTTTAGCAGGTGTGACTGGCGACGGGTTGGTGTACAGTGCACGGGCAGGTGGGGGTGGGACAACCCGACGTTTGCTGCGGACACGTCGGACAGCAACCGTTTGAATCTCTTTGACCTTGCACGGGGCATCCGGGCGGCGGCGCGGAGGGCGAGCCTCCACTGGCAACGATGGCGTTTTCATTCATGGAGAGTTCAAACGTGCGCGTCGCCGTGGCCCACTTATCGGGCATGGTGACCTGGTTGTTATCCCACGACCAAGGCGGATTTTTTTCGATGGCGGATCGTCCGTAAGGTTTGTACACGGCGACGAACGGAGGCTCCACCAGGCAGTACTTAGTCCTTCCGGTGGCGGATTGACTTTCATCGCACGTCTGTTCCATGAACACGTAACCGATTTTCGGGTTCGCCGTCGTTCCGCCCACGTGGAAGGACGCGTCGGCGAAGAACTGCGCGTTGTCCGGACCCCAGTTTGACCGCTCGCCCCAACACGACGGCGAGCCAGACGTCGATTCATAATCATACTTCGCGACGAACTTGTATGAGGATTTGTTGTAATCGACCCATTCGTACGTGCTCGTCAGTTCTTCAAACGCGTGTCGCGGATTCACTTCCTGACATTGCACCTCAAAGCGCGTACCGCACACCGAGCTCCCGAGAGCGGTGGAGGGTTGCACGTTCGCGCCGTTCGACGAAATGCCGCTGACGTCGTTACCAGGATTCTTCACGTTGTTCTCTCCCGAATTTGCCGGGTCCGGAGTGAATTTCAAATCGGCGTACAGCGTACTACCAACTTTCGTGAACCTCAGTGTCGTTTTAGCGTTGACTTGCCAGCGCCATTTCAATTTGCCTCCGTTCGTAGCGTCGTTGGAGATAAGTTCTGCCCTGTAGCCCTTATTAGCGTCGTTGATGAGATTGGTGTCGAGAGGTACTCCGACTGGAATGTTCGGCGTACACGAAGCCGGTCGAGCGCACGTGCGGAACGTGTGACAGAGATCTTTATTGCCCATGATGCCGTAGACGGACATCGCGGCGCCGAACTGCACGCCGAGCAAGACGAGCTTGATGATGGTTCTCTTGAGAGAGCGTTTCTTCTCCACCATGGCCTTTGCGGTCGCGGGCGAGGGCCAGTAGTTGTCGATGTATAAATCTCTCACCTTGAGCGTCGACATGCAGAGCGGAAAGACAAAGGAAATCACGCGAATGGCCAACGCGTAATCGGTGATGGATTCGTCCACCTCGGGAAGCTTGGTGGTGATCTTCGGTTCAAAGAAGGGTTCCAAGAGAGCAAGGAAACCGACGATGGAGAAACCCATGTCGAAGAAGATGCCGCTAGCTTCCATCAGGGTGAACTTGTCCAAGAGCATCAACACTCCCCGCGAGGCGATTTCGAGTGAAATCCACACGCCCTGAGCGATAGGGATTCGAACATCCGTCGTCGTCGGCGTGTAGAAGGAGTACAACTGCACAGCGAAACCGAAGAGAGCTATGGCAGATGAATACCACATCCATAAGGAATCTGGATGGTAGCGGTTGTTGAAATCCTTCTTTTCGCTGAACTTGGTGAGCGGTTTCACTTCGGTTTCGCGCGGATACTTCTTGTAGTTGGGTACGCGAAGCGTGTACAGAATGGTCAAGATCCACAGCAGCAGCGCGATGCAAAGCATTGCCAGAACGGCACTACCACCGCGTTCTCGACGGTCGGCGTAAGTAGCCTGGGCATCGCACGCGTCGAGCCATGCGTCGGTTTGAAGGAAAGCCGTGGAACCGGCCATAGAGAGACCGCTGTGCGCAACCTTTGGGCCCCGATAGTTGGCCAAGCTTCCATCGGTGTCCGTCATCGGCAAACACTCTCTGACTTTCTTGGTGTTCGCAGCGCATGCATCCAGTCGCTTGAGTCGACCTTTCCAAACGTCCACCGGATCCGCGCCGGTGCTCTGACTGCCGCCGCCGCCGCCAGAGCACACAGAGCACCCTTGCGGGCACGACGATGCCGTCGAATCATAGATCGTCCCCGTCCCTATAGGACACTGAGAGACCTTACACCACATCTCTTTCATGGTTTCACAGTTGGTCTGAGGAGCGTAATCCGGGCACGACCCGCCGACGACGTCGGCGAGCTGCGCCGCGAAGTACGCCATCATGCTCAAACAAAACGCCGCGACGAGCGCCGACAGTCCCACCAACGCCCATCCCGTGCGACGACCCTCTCGCTTGACGACTTCATCCGTCACGTTCACCGTCGTCGTCTCGTTCGCGCCCTCGACGTCCGCCATGTCGCTCGAATCACCGAATCGTCAATTGTATAAATTGTACGAACGCGCGGCTTCGGGGCGTCCGTCGATGGACGCGCGGGCGAACGAACGTCTCGAAAGAAGGCGTCTGCGTTCCTTCGCGCGCGGTCGCGTCGCGTCGCGGTCGCGTCGCGTCGTTCGCGCGCGCGCGAGTGGGGTGCCGACGATGCGCGCCGGAAGGCCGCGGGGAACGAAAAAACAGATATTTTCGAGGGGGTGTTCCCCTCGGCGGGGACGCGGGAGAGGGGACGCGCGAGACGAGCGCGAGACGCGTTGGAATGGGAAATAATGACACACCGTGGGATCGCGCGACGCGAGTCGATGGATGGATGCGCTAGGACGGGGAGGCGGTGCCGCCGAGACGGGAGAGGGCGACTCGAACGGACGCGGCGGAGTCCTCGTCTTCGGCGAGGGCGAGGGCGCTGAGCGCGGCGCGGAGGTGGCGGCGAGCGTCGGCGCGAGAGCGCGCGATGCGCTCGGGCGTTTCAGTGGTGAACTCGTGGGTGGTGGTGGTGGTGGTGGTGGTGGTGGGCGTGCGGGTGGTGGTGGTGGCGGTGAGGGGACGAGAGGAGGCGTTTCGGCTCGGCGGCGGACGCGGCGGACGGGCGGCGTCGGTGGAGAACATCGATCCCATGAAGGCGTGTCTTTCTTCGTCCAGATGGTCGTTTTCGTTTTCGTTTTCGTTTTCGTTTTCGTCGTCGTCAATTTCGCGAGAGGTGTTGGATAAAAGACTTGAGCGTCGCGTCGGCGTTCGAGAGGACGTCGGCGGCGGGACGCGAAGCGGAGTCGCCTTGCTCAACGGGGAAGATCGCACCATCGGTGGTGCCAAGACGCTCGGTCGTTCCATCGTTCGTTCCGATAGACGATCGTCGTCGTCGGAGTCTGTTTCGGTTTCATTCGCCGATTCGGCGATTTCGACGCTCAAACTGTCCAAAGAATGCATGCTGGACACATCGTCCCCTCGCGGCGAATTCGACTTGCCCCGAATACCTGGGACTACGAGACGGTTTTTCTTTAACGAAGGCGGCGTAGAATAGTGATTCTTCGAAGAGAATACCTTCATACCATCTTCTTCGTGACTCGCCAACAGCCCCTTTACCGCGAACGCCTTTGCACGTGCGATCACGTGACTCAACTCGATCCCTTGGGGAACTGTTTGTATTCGGCTCATCACCTCTCCGAAATCCGTCATCTCTAATATATCATTCTTCATCGACATCAAAATGCTCACAGCCACGCCTTCGTAAATGTCACGGCTCGATGAAACGTCGGCGTTCACACCGGAGTCGGCGGAACGATCGAATATCGCGTCCCACAAAGTCAATACCTCTCGTCTCCGAAACTCTCTTCCGTAACCGAGGCGCAACCATCTCAATAAATACAGCTGCGGCTCGACTCCTAAATCACTCAAGCAATTCGCCAATTTTGCATCCATCACGCGAAGCGCTCCCTCTATTCTACGAAACGCTCCGTTAATCGGCGAACTGGGTCTCGACGCGTCCCCGTAATACATCGACAAGGTGAATCGACCGTCTTTTCGATTGTGACCGATCAACGCGTGAAATAACGCGAAAGAATCGTGTTCAATGAATCTAAAATCTCTAGGCCCCGCCTCCAAAATGACTCTCTCACCGTAAACCGTTCGATTATCCTCCGAATCGTCGTCCCATCGATCCTCCGCCGCGCCCGTCCTCGAATACTCGGTCGCCGAAACGCGAACGTCCAACACCATCGACGCGACTTCGTGCATCCCCTGTTTATACCCTCCGCTCGAACTCGCCACCATCGCGTGCGTCACGAGTAATCTCTTCAACGCCCCCACGCATCGTGCCGACGTCTTCCTCGGATCATCGCTCGGCAATCTCTCGACGTCCAACGCGACGCTTCTCCTCGCGTCGTCCGTCGACTGCGGCTCGATGTCATCTGCCTCTCGCCACCAATCCATCCCGAGCGCGCGATCTCTCGCTCGCTCGTATCGAACCCGTCGTTCAAACGTGTCTCGCGGACTCTCATTCCCGACAAGCGCGCGCGACCACGCGTCGTAACGCGCGACGGCGGCGTATTTCGCGGCGTCCGATGAGTTCGTTGTCATCGCGCGATGGTGTTCGACCTCGATCTCGGACGTGGTTCGCGAGCCGCGAGCCGCGAGACGCGCGGCGAGAGCGCGCCAACACTCGGCGCGCCGACGCCCGACGCGTCTCGCGATCGACGGAGACCGGCGATGAGGACGACGCGCGAATCGAAGTGAGGCGGTGCTCGGCACTCTCTCGCGCGGCACTCTCTCGCGCGGTATGCCCGCGCGGTGAGACGCTGAGACGCGAACGACGAGCGCGAGTTTGCGACGAGCGCGAGTTCGCGACGCGCGTCGTCGCTTTCGATGCATCGACGCGGCGGCGGTCGCGTGTTGAACGTCGCCGAGAAGCCATCGGTGGCCAAAGAGATCTCGCGCGTGCTCTCCAACGGACAGGCGCGCGCGCGCGATGGCTTGACGCCGTGGAACAAAGTGTGGGAGTTTCCCTACGTCGTTCGCGGTCGGCAGGTGAGCATGGTGTTCACGTCGGTGACGGGGCACCTGAGTAATTTTGAATTCGACGACAGCCACAAGCGGTGGAACGGCGTCGATCCGAGAGAGTTGCTCTTGAACGCACGGGTGGTGAAGCGCGTGTCGGAGGACAAGCGGAAAACGGCGGATAACGTGAAGAGAGAGGCAAGAGGGTGTGATACGGTGATATTGTGGTTGGATTGCGATAGAGAGGGTGAAAATATAGCGTTTGAGGTGCTGTCGACGTGTCGAGAGGCGAATAGGCAAATCGAAGTGCTCCGCGCGCGTTTCTCGGCTTTGAGTCGAGCGGACGCGGAGAGGGCGCTCGCTAATTTAGTGCAACCGAACGAGTACGAATCGAAAGCGGTGGACATGAGGATGGAGTTAGATTTACGGTTGGGAGCGGCGTTTACGCGATTCAACACGTTGGCGTTGCAGCGCGCGGGCGTGGGTTTGCCGATGGATGATAAAGGGAAATCAATCGTTTCGTATGGCCCGTGTCAGTTTCCCACGCTCGGTTTCATCGTTCAAAGGAAATGGGATATCGACGCGCACGTGAGTGAAGACTTTTGGGCGATCAAGTGCGCGCACTCCAAAGACGGAATCAATACGCAGTTCGAATGGAGCCGCGGAAGGCTTTTCGATCGCGGATTCGCCTCGGCTCTGCACGAACTGTGTGTGAGGTCAAATTCTGCGACTGTGGTTGAAGTCGACGGGCAAGAAAACAAGCGATGGCCACCGCACCCCCTGAACACGATCGAAATGCAGAAGCGTCTGAACAGAGTGTTGCGCATTTCGCCCGAGCAAATTATGAAAATTGCCGAAGATCTGTACAACGACGGTTTCATATCTTATCCTCGTACTGAAACTGATAAATTTCCGGCAGATTTCGACTACGACGGCACGCTGCGAGACATGCGACCGCATCAAGAGTTCGGTTTCTACGTGGAAAGATTGTTGAATGGGCAATTCCGCCGACCTCCAGGTGGTTCCAAAGACGACAAAGCGCACCCACCGATCTATCCGACGAAGCTCGCTACCGCGGCGCAGTACGCTCAAATGCGTAACAAGAATCCAAACGCTCCTAAAGTGTACGAGTTTGTACTGAGACACTTTTTAGCCACGTGCTCGCATCCGGCAGTTGCGAGGAAAACGCACGTCGACATCAACGTCGGCGGAGAAGCGTTTCGAGCAACAGGTGTTACGATCCTAGAGCGTAACTATTTAGATATCTACGGTCCAGGCCCTCCTGAAGGTCCGCGATTGACACCGACGTACGACAATTGGGGAAGCAGTACACTACCTAACTATGTGGTCGGCGAGCAATTTGTGCCGACGCTCAACTTTCACGAAGGATCCACGCGACCACCAGACTATCTCAGTGAAGTGGATTTGCTTTCCCTCATGGAAGCGCACATGATAGGTACGGATGCGACTCAGGCGCAGCACATAGAAAAAGTAGTGGGCGAGCGCGGATATGCTCGCAAAGTGGGAGATAATCGGTTGACGCCTACCGAGCTCGGTGAGGCTCTCGTTCTCGCATACGATCGAATGGGCGTCGCTGACATGTGGTTGCCGACCAAGCGCGCCAAAATGGAAGCCGATGTCGATGCTGTCGCGCATAACCGAATGGACCCGCACGCTGGTTTACGTTCACATTTACAAACCATGTTGGAGGCATACGACAGAATCGCCGCAGAGGAGAACACTCTGACGAATACTGTTGATTCTTATATGCTCGGAGGGGGCGGCGGGGAGCGCGCGCCTCGCGTGAATGGAAATGTCAACAACAACGGTAGAGCTTATGGCGGAAACGACGTCGGTGATGTGGTAGGGGTCGTTCGTGAGCATTGTCCCGGATGTCAAAATGAATCCGTGTTGCGTTCCGCCGTTGGAGCCAGAAACACGAAGACGTTCACAGTCTCATGCGGAGTCCCGCATTGCCCTCACAGAGTCGCGTTGCCTAAATGTACTCGTAACGTCGGCGTGGAGCCTGAAATGTGTCCGCAGTGTCAAGGATTCCTGGTGATGATGCGATTTTCAAACATAGAACTGCCTGTTGGACAGGAGCACATGCAACGATGGATTGGCTGCATCTTTTGCGCGGACGAATTCAAACAGTTCGTGCGAGCGTGTCAAACCGAAGAAGGCGGGCCGGCTCGTCATTCACCGATTCGCCAAGCGCCCCCTCGGGTCAACGGTAGAAACGGAGGCGTTGCCCGACGAAGAAATCGCGCCGAACGCGACGCGGGCGCCCCGCGTCAGGGCAACGTGTGCTTCACGTGCGGTGAGCCCGGGCACTGGTCGAACAATTGTCCCAACAGATGACGAGTCCGATGATGTCTTCATTCCATTTATAGATTCGCACGAGTAGCTAGACAGGTGCAAGTAAAGTAAAGTTCCTTTGTTCGAGAAACTCCCTCACAGTTCGCCTGTCGTTCCCACTTGCGTTCATCTCGACGCGATGGCCGCGACGACGCGCAGAACGCCCTCCAAGCGCGCGAGCGCGCCGCGTTCGACCGCCAAGTCACTCTCACGGTCGTCCTCTCGCGCCTCCACGGGAAGACCTCGGAAGACATCATCGACAAAGTCGAAGGCTTCCGCGCGCGCGGTGACGACCTCGAAGGCTCCCTCTCCGCACTACGAGTTCGGAGGCCCCATCGGCGCGCTCGGTATCACGACCGTGCTTCCGATCGTGTGCTACTTTCTCGTGTACGCGTGCAACGAAGACGGCTGCGTGGAAGTTTCAAAACTGGTTCGCGGGGAGCGGGGAGCGTTTCCGGGATTTCCCCGTCACATGCCCCTGGCGACGGTCGACGGTGCGATCGCCGCGCTCGGATGGATCGCATTCACGGTCCTCGCGCACGTGTTGATTCCTGGGATCGAAAAGGAGGGCGTCGTGTTGCCGGACGGGTCGAGGTTGACGTACAAGCTGAACGGTTTTCGAGTCTTCGTGGCCACCGTCGTCGTCGGCGTGTTCGGTACCTCGATGGGTTGGTTCGATTTAGCCTCCGTGCACGATAACTTTTTGTCCATGCTCACGGCGATGGTGGTGTTCGCGTACGCGCTTTCGGCTTACCTGTACGCGAGTTCCTTCGGCCGAGGCAAGATGCTCGCGAAGGGCGGTGACACCGGTAACGCCATTTACGACTTTTTCATCGGTCGGGAGCTCAATCCTAGAATTTTAGCGGGAGCGTTCGACCTGAAGGTTTTCTGTGAGCTCACTCCTGGATTGATCGGTTGGTTGTTGTTAGATTTGGGCTTCGCAGCGAAGCAGTACGCCGTATCGGGATTCGTGTCGGCGCCGATGATTTTGGTGTGCGCGTTTCAAGGGGCGTACGTGATCGATGCCTTGTGGAACGAACCGGCGATATTGACGACGATGGACATCACGACGGATGGTTTCGGTTTCATGCTCGCTTTCGGAGACTTGGTCTGGGTTCCGTTCACGTACTCTTTGCAGTGCCGCTACATTCTCGAGAACTCGGTACAACTATCAAACGCGCATCTCATCGCCATTCTCACGGTGCAGTGCGTCGGGTATTGGATCTTCCGAGGTTCGAACTCGCAGAAGAATCTATTCAGAACCAATCCGAACGATCCAAAGGTGAAGCACCTCAAGACGTTGCAGACGAAGAGAGGCACAAAGCTCATTGTCAGCGGCTGGTGGGGCGTGTGTCGCCACGTGAATTACCTCGGTGATTGGATCATGGCGTGGGCTTGGTGTCTCCCTTGTGGCTTTTCTCATCTCGTCCCGTACTTTTACGTCATCTACTTCGGCATCCTACTGGTGCACAGAGACGGACGCGACGGCGAAGCGTGCGAGCAAAAGTACGGCGAGGATTGGAAGCGGTACTGCACCATCGTCAAGTACCGCCTGATCCCTTTCATCTACTAGCCCATGTGATGAACACAATATTTATTCATTCCCGATGCGCTCCATCGACCCCTCTCGCGCCGTCCACGCTTTTTTCGCCCTTATCCTGTCCCCGCAGTCCCGCCGGCGACGAAAAGCGTCGCAGCGGCGCTCTATCCATTCTCGACCCATCCATCGCCGCACAGGACGACTCCCGACTGTCGACTTTCGCCAGTTCTCTCTCGAACGAGTAAAAAACCGTCTTCGCAACATGTTCGCCGCCGCCGCTCAAACCATCGCCGCTCCGTGCGTCGCGAACCACCGCGTCTCTGCCGCGCGTCAGGTCAAATCCACGAAGGCTCCTCGCGCGGCCATCGTCGCCGCCGCGGCGGCTGAAGAGCCGGGCTCGGCCGCCAAGGGCATGGGCAAGAACCTCCCGGCTGCGATGGACATCAACGACGTCATGAACTTGCTCCCGCACCGATACCCGTTCCTTCTCGTGGACCGCGTCGTGGAGATCGAGACTGGGTCGTACGCCATCGGCGTGAAGAACGTCACCATCAACGACAACTTCTTCCCGGGTCACTTCCCGCAGCGTCCGATCATGCCGGGCGTCTTGATGGTCGAAGCGATGGCGCAAGTCGGTGGGTTGGTCATGTTGGAGCCCGGTGAGGAAGGTGAGTACGCGCGCGCCGCGCCGCTTTAAAATTTACCGCGCCGACGCAAATCCCGCGCTATGCATTCGAGTTGACTAACCGCGCGCGCTTCTCGCACTATCAGGCGCCGGTGGTACCCAAAAGGAGTTCTTCTTCGCCGGCATCGATGGCGTCAAGTTCCGTCGCCCCGTCGTTCCGGGCGATACCCTCGTGATGAAGGTTGTCCTCACCAAGCTCAACAAGCGCTTCGGCATCGCCAAGATGAAGGGCCAGTGCTTCGTCGGCGACGAGCTCGCGTGCGAGGCCGAACTCACGCTCGCACTCGGTGCGTAAAGTGTAGTCGACTCTCCCTTGTCCAAATATTTCACACATCATTATTATTCACGTCGTCGCCGCCCCGCGAACCGACTCGAGCCGTCGCGTCGATGCGACTCACGCGTCACATCGAGCCTCGCGAGAGATGGATCCACTGACGCCTTGGCTCGAAACAGAGCCCGCGTCGAACGTCCGGCGCGCGCGAGAGCCTTCGACGGTGAAACCGGGAGAGGCGGCGCGCGGAGGTCTTCGAGGATACGAGGCGCAGATGCGGTCTGTTTTGACCGCGTTTCGATTATCGGCACCCAGCAAGAAAAAGAAGAAGAAAACGCCGACGTCGTCGATCGCGACGTCGTCCTCCGCGAGCGAGCGCGAACATCGCGCGAATGCGATGCGAGCGGCGCGCGATCGCGCTTTTGGCACGAAAGATCCGCTCGAGGCGTCGAAGTACTCGAGAGCGCAAGAGGCGACGCAATACCGGGCGCTCTGGTTCTCCGATCGAGCGTCTTGGCTTGAATCGCAAAAGAGACGTTGGAGAGCGATGAGGGAAAATAGGAAGCGACGAGGAGACGGTTGAATTCAAGAACGTTCAAGGACGTTCTCTACCGAATGAACGATGAGATGAACTTCGCCGACGCTTTGGAGTTGTTCGATCGTTCGGCGCCGATTTGCACGGATAAAGCAAAATTTATATTCATCATACAGTACGGTAGAGAGATCACATAGCCAGGACTTGAGTGTAATGAAAAAGCGACAATTTAACGCACAAAATCGATCGCCGGCGTCGATCAGGAACTTGAGCGCCGAGTATTTCGTCCGCTTAGCTGCGACAGATTATCAGATATTCGCCGATGCGCGGCGACTGAAGAATACAAGTTTTTAAAACACTCTCCATCAAAGATCATTGATTACTTGTCTGTATATCTCACACCATCGACGTCGGCACGCGCATGAGTTGACCACAGTTACCGCATTTACACATCGGCACTCCGAGCGGCGCTTGCACGATGACTTGACACGTCGGACACGTGACGGCGATGACGTGTTGGTGCATCGCCGGAGCGCCTTGATTATATCCAAACCCGGGCGGAGGACACTGATACGGGTTCGATCCCGCGGGCGATTGCGTCGATCTTCCTGTATCTTGCATCGGAAACGTGAGTACGGATTGACACCGACCGCAGATGGCGGCCGCGTACGATCCATCAGGACGCGTTAAGATGGCGCGACTGCGCGCGAACGATGAGTGAAAATATCACGGGCGAAAATCATTGACGTACCACGTGGGACACAGGATCAATCTCTGTCGAGACTCGAACTGCGTCGCGTCGTTCGAACACGCGGGACAGAGCGTTTGATTCTCGTCCGTCTGGTGAAAGTAGCAGTTTCGGCACGAGAGACAGCACGCAATCCGGGACGGTTGTTGTTGCGTGGGATGGAAGTCTGCGTGGTCTCCATAGACGTGCGGTGTCTGCGCGTCCGCGTGTGCGTATTGTTCCTGCTGTTGCGCTTGGGAGGAACCGCGCGCGGCGCAGTACGAATATCCTTCTTTCATGTTTGGATCTCGTTCGTTCATGGCGCGCGCTCTCTACTGCGGTCGTCATCTTCCAGCGTGGCGAGAGACGCGGCGACGTCGGCATCGGAGGCGGCGGCGCGACGGAAGTAAACTATGCGATCTACCACAACTATATTATGTAACTCGGCGCAAGTTCTAACCCGAGCGTGACATTTTCCCATTGTTCGTGCGTGAACGCCGCGCGCGTCTGCGTCCAGGTGTCTTGATGTGTCTTTTTGAATTCCGCAAACGTGCGCTGCGTGGTTTGCTTAATCGGCGACGGCTCCAAAGACGCAAATCCGAGAGCTTCCATCACCGTGGGCATCCATTCGGGCACCTCGTGCGGGTTTGAAAGAACACACGCGGACAATCCGAGCACGGCGGCGTGTTTGCACATGATCTCGTCGGATGTCGGATTCGACGGTAATCGCATCGCCGCGATTTTGAGAAATCGATCTCGAATGGCAAACTCGTCGTTCGCGCCGACGCCTTTGAAGAAGATCATCAGAGTGTGCGACGCCAACTGCGCGACTTCTAGCTGCTTATCTCTCAAACGCTCGATGACGCTCTCGCGAAGAGAAGCGAAGAGCTCTGATCCGATTGTAAACGCGTGATGATACACCAGGGATTGAACGTATCGAAGCGTCGCCGCGCGCGTGTGCCAATTTTCATCCGTCATGGTTGCTTGAAGCATTTCCACGAGCACTTTGAGTTCTTCGCGTTCGAAATACAGGTATTTCAAGTACGCACCCGTGAGTTTTGAAACCAGCGAGAAATCTTTGTCTTTCGTCTCAGCCGTGCGTAAGGCGGCTCTGAGGACGATGGGGACGCTGCGAATCGTCTTTGAAACGTCGCCGCGACGCACGAGCTCCAAAAACGTGTAAAATATACCTTCGAGCGCGTTTCGAGAGGGCGTCATCACCGAATCGGGATGCGCCGGATCGGACGCGAGAGCTCGAGTCGTCATGCTTTCAAGATCATCCGTCAGAAGAGTGATGAGCTTCGCGCGAGCGTCTTGAAGACCTTGGCTGCAATCGGCGAGCAGCGTCGCCGTGAGTTGAGCGGCGGCTTCACGCACGATCCGACTGTCATGCGCCAGTGGCGTAGTGTTTGGATCGGAGAGAAGTTCGATCAACGCCAATTTCGCATCCAAGCTCTGGCCTTCACCGAGTTGCGCGATGCAGACGCGCGCGAGCTCAAGACTTCGCGCAATTTGCGCGACAGTGCTCATCTGTACGGAACTCAGATGTCGTAAAAGCGAGTCCGATTTGTTGCCGTCGCCACTATCCGTACAATACGCGATTCCTCTCAACCACTCCTCTCTCTGTTCGCTCGGTGCGTCCAGAGCGTATTTCAAAAATGTCTCTTGCATCCACTGACGATCTTCGTCAAGCACGCATCGCGACGCCAACGCTCCAGCGAGTGCTTCTGAAATCGCGCAGCGCATGCTCCTATAATGGGCGTCAGAGGATTTGCTGATCACGCTGCGGAGACCAGACGCGATTTCCATCGGTGCTAATTTCGTAAGCATCATCCAAAATCGAGCGACCGCGACTATGAACGCTCCAGAAGTGGGTAAGAATTCACTTGCTCGAGACGTCGGCCATTCAGAGCCTGACATTTCATTAGCAAAACCGTACAAAGACTCAGCCGCTTGCATCAAAACGTCCGCTTTACCGTTCGTTCGTCTATGCGTCTCTCCACTTTCGACGGACGAATGAGCGATGGAAAAGTGGGCGAGCAAGCGTTCGCACGCGTGATCTGGACTGCTGGTGAGCACGTTTTTGACAACAGGTGCGCACTTCGACGCAAAATTTTCATAGCGACTCATCATCAAGAGCGCGCACATGGCGGGGAACCGCACGACTTTCAAGTCCCCGAGCACGCTCTTCATGAAGTGTTCACTCACACTCGATATGAATTCCTCGTCATCCTGTGAATCTAAGAAGAATACCGTCATCGCGTTTGTCATCATCTCGTAGCTCCAATGCAACCGCGCGTTTGATTGTAACGTGTCGAGAAGACGTTGCTTGAGGGCCACTATGCTAGACCTCGGTCGCGGACAAAACAAACCACGAGTGAAAAGAAGAGCGAAATGCAAGAAGAGTGAGCCTATCGCACTCTGCGCCTTTTCAGTTCCGTGATGTTCGCTTCCGAGAATCGCTACCACAAGAGGTACGAACAACTCTTCGTTTCTCAGCATTTCCAACAGAGCGCCGTGAGCTTGCACACTTTCACACGCCGCGATGCAACCGTCTTCATCCTCCTCACTCTTTGCGAGCGCCTGAATCGATCTGTGCACGAGTGGTGCGACATCTCGTGGATATCTTTCAGATAGTGATTCAATCACGCGAAGAGCCGACTTGCGCACTATGGCGTATTTGCTCAGAGCGAGGTTGTTGAGATGAGCCACGAGAGCATCGCGACTTGGATTTCCAGTCGGGCCAACCACGTTAAATGGTAAAGAAGAACCAGAGAAGTACATAACGATACCGTTTCTTAGCACCAAAGAGCGAAGAACTTTTGCCGCTATGAACCACCTCGGGTACCTCGCTTCAGTCCCGTTTCTTCGAGGCTGCGTGAAGTAGTATGCATTCGAATTCAACGCCGATATCATCTGCGTGCTCGTCCTGTAAGTTTTACCCGCGGGGTTCACGACGACTGAAGCGGATGAACTAATCAATCCCAACGTTTCGGTATCATCGGCGCTTGTTTTTTGAATTGCCGCGACGAGAGCTTTCGCCGCCAACACTCGAGGTTCCAAGTCCGTGAAGATAGGAGAATATCCCGTGAGCATCACTTGCGTCTCTTCATCCGAAAATTCGCACATTTTTTCGCGAAGACCATCCAAAGTTGCGAATATCATGCAAACTTTCGTGCGGATGCGATCCTTCGTCGATGAAGTATCGTCACAATCCATGGTGTCTTCGGTATGCGTCTCGATGAGAGCTTTCGAGGGGATCACCAAGAATTCTTCCACCAGTTCTCGAAGAGCTTTCAAGGCACGATCATCCGGAAATTGCCACTTGAAGCCCGACGTCAAGTGCTGCGAGCCGCAGACACCGCCGGTATCGTCGACGGCCCATTTCATAGACGTCCAGGTGGTGATGGAATCTCCGGTCACCTCTTCCGCGGCGTCGTTTTCAATTGTGACTTCTGACAAACCTTTCACCAGCGCACAGACCATGTCTTCGGCGTAAACAGCCAGATCGAAATTGTGCGAAATTTCGCTCAAAGCAAACATGCGCCTAGAGATGTCTCTAAAGTCATCGAGCACTGCGAGTGCCGCTTCACGATTTGCGCGAACACACTTCATCAGGATGCCCGAGTTCCAAAAAATCCGCGCCTCCGCCGTCGTTGAGAGTTCGTTCGCGACGAGATCTTCACGGAGATTAACCATTATCGGTTGTAGTATGTCTTTCACCACGAGTTCATGATCAGCCTGCAAGGTGGCTACCACTAGCGTAGCGACCTCCTCACACACATTTGGCAGCATGTTTTCGCGAACAAAGGATGCCACTCTTTTAATCGCCATGACACGCACCGTCGGATCAAGCCTCTCGAAAAGCAGTCGAAGAAGAGGTACATACATGGAAGACGATGAAAGTAAAAACCCAGAAGCTCCTCGTGCACCACCTTTGAAAGCGTCAGCAGCTTCAGACTTGCTGCCGTGAGTATCCGGTTGCAAGTTTTCAAACATGATGAATAATCGTGTAAGAAATTGTACGGTCCATTCTGACCAAGCCAACGGCACGTGTGAGATTGCACCTGGCTCTCCTACATCTATCAATACCGGCAAATTCGTAATCACCATACAAAACAATCTCAGCGTTGCACAAGTTTTTGAGGAATCGTTGACATCAATTCCTGGCAAAGTAGCGGTGAGCGCAGATGCGAGAAATTCATTGACATTGACGTATGCTTCGCTCGCGTCTTGGAATACGGTGTTCAAGGGAAGTAGCATCATCTGTCGGATGCAAATGGCGAGACAATTCATCGCCGGAACAAGTTGACGAGTGGCTGTTTCGTGTGATAGAGCTTCCTCAAATCGGGACATGACACTCGGCAGCGTCCGTTCTGGATCTATGTACGCCAAGCGCCCGATACCAATGGAGGCGTGTAATCTCAGATCAGAGGACTTCGAAAATACTGCCTTGTCCGTCATACGCGTGAACGCCGCCATCATTCGAGTTACAACCTCAGGAGGCGCTGTTCTGTCATCGTACGACAAAAACTTTGTGGTGTATTTGATCATGTACCTCATGAAGTGTGCCAAGTTGGTGGTGTAGGAGCCACCACTGCTCGGATGGTAAAAGTGCTCAATGTAATCTATAATCTTCTCAATATTCCCGATGACTGCGCTGTCGTGCATGGCCCTGTAAATCAAAAGCTTCGCCATGATGCGTACACGTCGCGGCGTTTCTAGATGTGATTTAAACGTCAGCACAACTCTATGACTGACGTTTCGACCGAATGAGCAACGTCCCTCGACACCTCCGATGGGAAGTTCCAAAATACGTAAGGCGGTAGCGTAAATATCCCCGCACACTTCCCCCCATCCAATTTCTCCCTTTATGTCGTGTTTTGCTAATTGCGCAAACATTGACATCCAACTTGTCACCCAAAACGTATTCACATCCATGCTGCGTGAAAGCGATCCCCACTCTCCCCGCATCATTTCTATGAAAAACTTTGCATCCTCGCCACCCTCAGCCATCTTCATGCACGGTATGAACAAATGTAACAATCCTAAACCTTCAAAACAAGAGTGTTGTTCAACCGCTTGACACTTCGCGGCTACGCGCATCCAAATCTCTCTCGCCGCGCCATCACGAAAAAATCGTCTACATCTGCGCACGAGTTTCACATACCTTGACCGCATCGTGCTGATGGCGCCGAAGCCAGAGTATGACGTCGCGTTTCCCCGCAAAAACGTCTCGACGCAAGCAAACATCGGTTCCCAGTCTAACGTCATGCCCTTCGTGTCGTTGTCGAATCGATCGATCAACGTCGTCATGCCGACACACCAGTCGTGCGCGCACTCGGCGTCGACCGAAAGACATCCGCGCGAGAACGCCTCCGCAAGCCGAAGCGTTCGCTCGACGTCTGCCTTTTCGACGGGGAACTTGGTGATGACTTTTAGGCACCTCGCGGCGGCCCCCGTCTCTGTCCACGTCCCGTCGCGCGCGGTGCGCGCATACAGCGACTCAAGTTGATCGACGAACGCGTGATAAAGCGCCGCGTCGCGCGTCGACGCCCTGGCGACGAGATCGGGGTCGAGAAGCTCCGCGACAGCGTTCCTCGACGAGGTCAGCGTCATCTCGTCCTCGGAGGCTCGCCGTCCCCGGACGGCGCCGGTCGCGAACCCGCGAGCGCGACTTCCTGTCGAAACCTCCTTTCCACGCGCGTCTCGAGAGCTAGGACGACCCCGCGTCGACTCCGCGCGCGCGAGTGGAGATTATAGACCGCGTGAGACAGTTAATCAATCAATCCCCAAGAGGGGCTTCTCGAACGCGAACGCGACGAGGGTGCGGATTCCGTTGGATCTCGACGACGCGGGAGCGTCAAAGATAGATGAATGCATTTGTAACTAAAATCTATGGGGTACTACCTAATACCGCTACGACGCCTTGATCAAGTCGAGACGTCGAACAAGTTCTGCGACGACGTCCTCGTCAGCCGCCGTCGCCGACAAAGTCGCGAGAATGTCAACGGAACAACGTTCGCGCTCGCACAGATCGGAAAGTTCTTTGATCAGATCCACAGCATCTTCGAAATTGTCAGTTTTCGCGAGTTCAATCGCCGCGCGAGCGACTGTTTGCCGCTCCTGTGGTCCAGTCAGGTTGCACGCAATGGCGAGTTTCGCCGCCGCGAGGGCACCACCCGATGTCGTTCGAGTGAGGGCACGCACCGCAGAAGCCGGAGCACCGATACAAAGGTGTGCCTTTGCGGCAGCCTCCATACCACCGCGCGTTTCTTCGGCAGCGGCAAGCTCGCGGCGTGTTTGGATAAGGAGCGCATCCGTTGGCAGGAGTCGCGCCGCGGCGAGCGCGGCTGCGTCTCGTATCAATCCACCTTGTCTGAGGGTCGCGATGGCGCCAGGTACATCGTGCAAGGATAGTCTCAACATTGCTGCCTGTTGAATCTCACCCGCGACGACCAGTCGGTCGCACTGCGCCTTCGCGACTGCTGACCAAACTTCATAACCACCGCCGATGAAGAGAGACATGATTTCGTGAGGTATCGGGGATTCGTTCGCTTTTAATGCGATAGATGCGGCGTGAGCGTAATCTCCTCGGTAAATGTGCAACGCAATCGATCGATGGACGCTTTTGCTATTCGTTCCATCACCCAATGCTTCGTCTGCCTCGTTCATGAGTAACGCCATGGCTGATGCAGAAGTATCGTACAAGGCAACACCGCTCGGACCGTATGTCAACTCGTCCCGAGTCAGAGGCTTTTCTTCACCTCTATACACGCGACGGGCGAGACGCAACGTTGACATTTGACCGAGTCGCTTGCCATCCGTCGTATTTTCATCTGGTAGAGGCTTGAATAAAGCGCCGGTAATGCCTGACGATTTTCCCTTCTTCGGTTTGGAGGATGGTTGCTTCGATGGTGATGTCTTTTTCACAACAGGAGCTTCATCGACTGTTTTCGAATCTTCATCGGTATCTTTTGCTTGCTCTCGAGACACGTGTTCATCATCCGTGTATTTCCACACTCGGAACGTTTTGTCGTCCCCACCACTCAAAATGGTCTCATTATCATGAACGGCGAATTTGACGGTGAACACTTTCCCTGAGTGCCCGCGCAACACCGCCAAGATAGTCGGGCAAAATTCATTTGAAACCTGCTGTATTTGCCAAATCTTGACGCTTCTGTGAAGAGCACACGCTAAAATCGCCGTATCCTTGCGTGGAGACCACGCCAAGTTGTAAACAGCCGCGCGAGGAAGAGCGCACGTCACGACGCCTCTGTCCGCGTGCAGTAGGACAGATCCACTCGTCGACGCCGTCGCAAACCACGACGCGTACACACTCGACGCATCATCGCACGCTGGATGCCATAACACACAAGAAGTGCTTTTGCTGTGCTCGCGACATCGCCATTTCTCTTCACTCAATTCGTGAGTACTAATCTCTCCGCTCGACCAACCGCATAGCAATCGTCCGTGATTGGGTGAGTAATCGAACGTTTCGATCGTTTCTCTCGAATCCGAGTCACCGACGGCACACATCTTCCCCATGTCAAGATATTTACCGTACTTTCGTGGGTCTGCGATCCCAGACTTTTTCGTATCGCAAGTCGCAGGATCAAATATTTCCATCCATCGCCACAACGTTCCGTCTGCGCCGAGACTCGTGAGAGCTGGTGCGGGTTCGTCTTCCTCTTCACCGCGCATACAGAACCACGCCACGCGTTTCACAGACGCTCCGTGGCATTCTGGATAACACGCAAACTTGCCGCTCGATGCGTCGAAACATCCCACTCGACCGTCATCGAGACCGAACGCGACGATGTCGGTTCCGGGTTGCCGCGCGATTGCGGTCACTTTCGTGTTCGGCAGACCCTTCCAGAGCAGCGATTCCGTCACTTCTTGAGACACCGTGGGCGATAAATCCCAGCCGTGCACCGTTCCGTCGCCACACGCGATCGCCACCGCGAACGGGTCCTCCGCGTCGATAGCCAAATCGTACACGTAGCCTCCGAGCGCGTTGAACGACCATCTCTGTTCTCTCGTCTCCAAATCCCAACACGCGACTTTTCTATCTAAACTCGTGCTCCAACACACATCCGCACCGGTCGAAATCGTGAAGATGGTGCGCGTGTGCGCGACGTGTCTCGGTCCGAACGTCTTCGCGTCCCTGACCTCCTGGACTCCTTCGCCAAACGCGAGAGGAAAATGCCAAAAGAGCAAATCACCACCCTGACCGGACGTGACGAGTCTCGCGATGCCGTCCCCGTCGTCGTCTCCGTCGTCGTCCCCGTCGTCGTCGCGCGCGTTCACCCACGACACGGCGACCCAAACGCGACCTCGCTGCGCCTCGCTCAGCGACGCCGTCGGTTTCGGTAACATCAACGCGTGCGTGTTGATCAATTTCCCATCCTCCAACGACCACAGCGTCACCCGCCGCTCTCGACTCCCCACCGCTAACACGCGTTTCACGTCTCCATCGCTCGTTCGCATCCTCGTCCACGCCAACGACGTGATCTCTCCGTACCCGCTCGCCGCCACGCGATGCGACGTCTCCTCCTCGGGATTCAACGCGCACACCGTCCCGTTCGCCCCACCCACCGCGATCGTCTTCCCGCTCGCCGCCATGCACGTGATCGGTCCACCCACGCTCTTATGCGTCGACTCCAACACCCCGACGTCCGCGTACAATCGCCACACCGCCACCGCGCCGCCTCGACACCCCGTCGCCGCCCGTCCTCTTCCGTACGCGCACGCCGCGCTCCCCTCGCGTCCGTGTCCTCCCATCATCGGTTTCCCCCTGAACACCATCGCGCGCGCGTCCAACACCCGCACCGACTTATCCTCACACGCGCACACGACGACTCGTTCCCATCCACGCGCGTCATCACCCTCGTCTCGCGTCGACGTCGAGCGCTCCGCCGCGCACGTCGCCCGCACCCGCGTCTCCGTCCCCGCCGTCCCTCGCACCGCCCCCGTCTCCCCTCGCAGCGCCACCACGCACTTATCAGACGCGTAGACGACATCCCCGTCCCCCGTCGCGCACGCCAATCCCGCGCCGTACCACGACGGCGACGGCGGCACCCCTCGCATCGCGCGCGCGCGCGCGCCGTCTCCAACCGTTCGACCGGTCGATGCGCCCCTCCTTCCCGCGTCCGTTCACGACCGACGTCGTCGTCGAACGACGTCGGCGCGTCCCCGCACCCTCACGCGCCGTCACCCTCACCCACGCTCGCCCGTCGCGCGCGCCCGCGCGTCGACGAATCGACCCATTCATTCATTCATTCATTCATTCATTCATTCGTCACTCGGCGGCGTCGGCCGCGCGTCGGCGGCGCATGCTCACGTTTTGCCCGACGTGCGGAAACGTGCTCTCGCTCGAGCGCGAGACGGACGACGACGCGCGTCTCCGAGCCGAGATCGCGACGTCTCCGTCGCCGCGTTCCGGGAGCGGCGGCGGCGTTCGACTTCGATGCGCGTCGTGTCCGTACGCGTACGAGGTGACGAGCGGGGTGAAACAGCGCGTGGAACACGCGAAGAAGACGCTCGACGACGTTCTGGGAGGGGAGGAGGCGTGGAAAAACGTCGATAAAACCTCGGCGACGTGTCCAAAGTGCGCGCACGACTCGGCGTATTTCATGCAGATTCAAATCAGGTCGGCGGATGAACCCATGAGCACGTTTTACAAGTGTTGTCGCGCCGAGTGCGGGCACCAGTGGCGAGAGGGGTGATTCGGAATGCGGAGACTGGTGTAATATCACGTGTACCATCACGATACGTCGCGTCGCGTCGCTCGATCGTTCGTTTTCTCGTCGTCTCCTTCGTTCGCTCGCGCGCTGTCTCGCGCTCGCGAAAAGCGCGCGCGCGCCGCCGGCGCCGCCGCGAAGACTCGCAAACCTCGGATGCGTCACTCGGACGCGCGTCGCGAGACGAGCGAGACATGAGCGAAGAAGAGTACAGCGAGGAGGAATACGCGTCGAGCGAGGGCGAAGGTGCGCGAGCGAGCGAGACGCGCGAGGGATGGACGCGAGACGGGCGCGCGCGGGGGCCGAGACGAGACGATCGGAAGGTTTAGGGTTGCTCGCGTCCTCGACCGGGCGACGGGGCGCGCGAGGGGAGGCGTGGGCGCGATGGAGGGGCTTCGGGCGTGGATGAAGACTGACGAAGGTGCGCGCGCGTCGTGTGCGCGAACGCAGGCGCGGAAGACGCGGGTGCGGGAGCGGCGCCCGCGCAGGGACAGCAAGCGGCGCCGGCGCTCGGGCCCAAGGAATGGGTCGGGCTGAGCTCTATGCCGGCGGCGACGCAGAGCGCGCTGTTGGCGACTCTCGGGAAGCTTCGCGAGCGTAATGTGAATGAAATGACTGTGATTTTCATCGGTAAGCAGGGCGTGGGGAAGTCGTCGACGGTGAATACGCTGTTGAATGAACGCGTCGCGCCGAGCTCGCCGTTTCAGCCCGAGACGGTGCGTCCGCTCTTGGCGGGACGCGTGGCGGCGGGGTTCACGCTCAACGTGTTAGACACGCCAGGCTTGCTCGACGGTGATTCCGTCAGCTCGAGAGGTTTGATGGCGCTTCGCGCCGCTCTGAACGGTCGCAAGGTGGACGCGTTCGTGTTCACCGATCGCTTGGACACCTGGAGGGTGGACAACGCCGACAAGTCTATTTTCACCTCGTTGGCGGAAAACTTTGGAGCTGAACTTTGGGAACGAACCATTTTGGGCTTCTCACACGCGCAGACGACGCCGCCGAACGGTAAACCGTACGATGAATTTGTTAACGCGCGCGTTGAGCAATACCGCAACGCCATTCGCACGACGCTCGGGAGACAAGACTTGGAACTTCCGTACGTGCTCATCGAAAACGGATCGCGATGCAAGACGAACGGCGAAGGGGAAAAGATTGTCAACGACCAGCCTTGGTTGTCGACGATGGTGAGCACTCTGGTTGATATGGCGTGCTCCAAGGAAGGCTACGAGTACGATAACAAGGCTGGTAAGAAGCTCGACCCGAACAACAAGCACAAGATTTGGATCTTGCCGCTGTTCCTCTTGCAAGTCTTCGTGTTGCGCCCGCTCGTCATCGGCCAGATCAGACGAGACATCAAAAAGGCGGAAAAGAAGACTAAAAAGTAGAATGAGCATAGTAGGAAACTGGGATGTTTATAATTAGAGTTGACGGACGCGTTACATACAACGGCTGGGCGGATCGCGATCCTCGGATTACTCGCGTACGATCACTCGCGTCCCTTTCACGAGGGATCGCGCGCGATGACCAACTCCCCCATCCTCATCATTCCCGCCCCGGCCTCTCGATGTTCGAACAATCCACCGTGAGCTCGCCGTTTTCATCCTCCACGATCGCGCACTCCACTCTCTCGCCGCTCGCGCTGACGCATCGCGTTCCGCCGCCCGGTTCTTCGCAGCAATACACCGGTTCCCCGTTCGCGTCCGTGTCGTTCCATCCGACGAGACACGGTTCCATATCCAACACCACGTCATCCACGATCTCGCTCGACGAGTTCTTCGCGCTCTCGCGCGACGCGCGCGCGACCAATGCGCGTCGCGCGATCGTCCGACGTGGATTCCGTCCCGTCGTCATCCGTCGCGCCACCGTCGCGCGCGTCGCCCTCGTCGTCGTCATCATCATCGCGAACGTTCGAAACGCGCGTATCTCACCGTCTCGCGCGAAAGACAGCCGTCCTCGCTCGAGCGTCTTCGTGTGCCGTCGCGCGATATCGATGCGTCGGGAATCTTATGCCAACCGTCTCGTCGTCTCGAGTCGTGACTCGCCGATGACCCCCTCCCTCGGTCCATGGAATAAATCGCGTCGAACGCATCCGCACTCGGGCACGGGCGGGCCCGCGCGCGCGCGACGATCGCGACGATCGCGTCCGTCTCGTCGACGACCGCACCGCCGACGTCGCGAGCGAACGATCGTCCAGTCGAGTCGAGTCGAGTCGAGTCGAGTCGAGCGCGTGTCTCTGGATTGGAAGCGCCCGCGCCGAGTGCGAATCGCGCGGTCGGGGTGGGCCGGTCGCGTCGGTGATGGTGGAGATGATGGTGCGGGCGGTCGCGCGCGGGAGAGTCGTGGGGATGCGCGGGGGGAGACGACGCGGGGAGGCGGACGCGTCGAGGCGAGGGAGGGGGGCGAGGACGCGGGCGAGTTCGCGGGACGCGTCGGCGGATGAGTTGGATTCGATAATCGACGAGGGACATTTTCTGGTGGGTGAACCGACGTATAGTTATGGGTCGACGACGCGTAGGTTGCCGAGGAGGATCGTGCTGGTGAGGCACGGTGAATCGAAGGGGAACGTGGACGAGAGCGAGTACACGCGAACGCCGGATTCGCAGGTGCGGTTGACGGCGAGAGGACACGTTCAGGCAGAGAGCACGGGGAGACGGTTGAGGAAGATGATGGATGAAGATGAGAGCGAGTACAAATTATTCTTTTACATCTCTCCGTATCGTCGATCCAAGGAGACGGCGATCGGAATCGCCAAGGCTTTCGAGGGAACAAATATTTTGGGCGTGCGAGAGGAGCCACAGTTACGAGAGCAAGATTTCGGAAACTTTCAAGACTACGAGACAAAACAGGCGGAAAAGCAAGAACGTCACCGATTCGGACGATTCTTTTATCGGTTCCCGAACGGTGAGAGCGGCGCCGATGTGTACGATCGAATCACGATGTTTTCGGACCATATGGTTCGCGACATCAATGCCGGGAGATTTCCCGAGGATACGAACATGATTTTGTGCACGCACGGGTTGACGCTTCGCCTGTTCCTCATGCGTTGGTTCCATTGGACTGTGGCGGAATACGAGCGAATCGCCAATCCGTCCAACTCTCAACCCATCATATTGGAACGGCGCTCCATCGAAGACATCGAGCATTCCATGCACACGAAGGAGTGTTATGTCCTGTCGCAGGAGTCAAAGGAAGGCTTGCGCGGATGCTCGGACGATATGTGTTCGATGATTCTCCCCGAGGAATGCTGGACTCGCGCTTTGCAGCTCGGACCCGACGTCAATCACAGCTTGTTGCCTCCTCCCGATGCGCCGCGACCGAATCCCGACAAATTCTAGAGTATAAGCTATTATTGAATTAAATAATGACGGCATCTGTATGGATTATTCACCGTCGACTAGTACAGCGCGTCTTGAGCCCACATACCGTGGAGTCCCGGCGGTAAGTGTTCGCCCTCGAAGAGAATGCTCGCAACCGGACCCTTCGCAATGTCTTGTGCCTCAAAGATGTGCAACTTGGACGTCTCAGCGCCCGCATCGTTCACGACCTGGAGCACCCACCCATCGTCTTCGGCGGTACCACCTGGCCTCGGCGCGAAGATGGGCTCCTGCACGAAGCATCGTTCACCGTAATACCAAACTTGTTCACTCACGGGGGACTCGCTCTCCGGGTCGCTCGTGTGCTTAACCAAGCACTGGTTCGGCCCCCACTTGACATCGTCTTTCACCACGGTGCCCGCAGAGAACGCGTGCGTGTACTTGCGTCCGACGAATTTGTTGTTCATGGTCGGGAACTCACCGACACGGTTGTTTAAGATGGTTTGCTTGCACGTCTCGCGTACCGGATTGACGACGAAGCGGGTGTACTCGACTCTCGAGCCTCCGTTGAAAAACGCCGGATTCACCGAGTCCAAGTTCATTGAAAAGTCCATGAACACCCACGGAAGTGAATCGAGAACGATGTCTCCGTTTTCACGCTCGAACGCGTTGATGTGATGGAAAAAGAATTGCGGCTTGAGTTCGATGGCCTTTTGACCAATCTTACGCGCCTTTTCAGTGCGGGGCAAGCAGTGGAGGATGGCGCTCTTGCCATCGACCATGCAGATAGTTTCCGCCAACGCGCATTCGGCGAACATGTACTCCGTCAACAGCTTTTGCGGGTTGAGGCTGGTTGGATTTTGGAATAAAAAGTACCAGTTTTCCGTCACGAGACAATCGTGAGCAAAGGCAAACGTAGCGTTGGGAACGTCAAAGTTGTTCACGACCGTGGATTTACCCTCGGCGTCCCATTCGTAAAACGCCGCGCTGTTCGAAGTCCACGGAAACTTGGACGGTTGGCTCTCGATGCTAAATCCGATGAGACGCTTATCCGCTTCCGTCTCGCCTTCCCAGATTCTGTAGTGCGCAGCCATCTGCGGCACTCGAAGCTTCGTGCCGAGCACCTCTTCCACTTCACCGACCGTCCCCAAATCACTCGAACGCATTTTGTGCGGCTTACCACCCTCCCACAGCGCGTACGTCTCGCCTCCCCAGTTTACCACGCCCGTGTTGGCCACATTCTTCACGTCGAAATCGAAAGGATTGTAAAAAGAGTCACCCTTCGGGTTTCCGATCGCAAACGCGCCCTTGTACAACATCTGCTGCGCCGCTTGCTCATCGGTGAACCCTTTCGTGCCCACAAAGTTGTGTCGAAACTTGACGCCGCCCTCTCCGTCGAACGTCGTCGAGTAGACCAATCCATCGCCGTCGAAAAACTGATTCAACTTCTTCCCATAAATCTCCAGCAGGCCCGGTCCGTTGCGAAATAGCGTCCCCTTCAACTCCTTGGGGATCTCCCCCTCGATCGCCGCGCCTTCGATCACGCGTCCTTCGCCGTCTCCCTTCACGCTCAGCGTCGTGTTCTTATACAGCGACCGCCAGTCCTTGATCGTCTGGTTCGTCGGCGACCACGTCCCGTTCTCCGGCGCCGCGCCCGCGTCGTGCGGCGGTCGAGGAAGATCCCACCGCGGCGCGCTCTTTTTCGCCGTCGTCTCGCTCGCGTCCGCGGCTGTCGCGCGCGGCACCACGCGCACGGATAAATACGATGATGACGTCGCCGTTCGTCTCGGCGGTTTTCTCGTCACCGCCGCTCCCACTCTCGCCCGCGACGCGTCGACGCGCGCGGGCACCGTTCGCGCATCTCTCATCGCGACCGCGCGCGCGGCGATGGACATGTCGGACGCGCGCGAGTGAATGATGAAGATAACGGGGACGCGCGGCGCTCTTTGTTACATCGAGCGCGGGACGCGACGTCCCGCCGCACGCCTGGTACAGCCTCGGTACCGTACCGGGTGTAATGATACCGCGGTGAGACGGGGTATGTACCGAGGAAACGGCTGGTACGTGATTCAAGCGCCCCTAGGGACGTCAAAGCCGAATGAAAAGTTGGCGCTCGCGGCGTCTGCGAAGGCGTCGTGGTCGTCCCTCGACGTCGCTTTTCTTGCCTTTTCCGCCTCGTGCGCGTCGAGGGCGGCGGTGAGACGTGCGTCGCCGGACGCGCGCGCGGCGGCAACGAATGCGTCCGCCAAACCGCCGCGTCTGTCGCGTGTCGTCCCGGAGACGAGATTTTCACACTTGGTGTCGAGAAAGGCGAATACCTTGCGCGCGTTGTGCCGAGAGACAAAATTTTGTGTCACGGCGATGCATTCGGTGACGTTGAGCGCCATGTGCCACCACCCAGAGGGGACGAAGAGGACGTCTCCGGGTTCGCAGACGCACTCGAGGGGACGCGACGCGGCGTCGGCGTCTCGCGCGAAATCGTAAAAGGATGCGAACCACTCCACCATGGAGAGCGGTTGGGCGACCTCGGCGCCGTCCTCGGACGGGTGAACGCCAGGTGGGATGACGTCGGGAGGGAACATGACCCATTTCTTACGACCGGAGACGACGGCGTTCCACGCGCTCGTCGCGTTTGGATCCTTGTGAAAAATCGAACCGCTCCTCGAGGGTCCGACGATGAGCCAGCGATAATGCGGTCTTCCCTCGCCCATGTGTTTGAAGTAATCGTCCTCCGCGAAATACTCGGGCACGTTGTACTCGCGCGCGAGCGCGGGCGCTTTTTCACCGAACGACGGATCGAACAGATAGAGCGGCGTATCGTCTCGACACGCGTCGCTCATGGCGAAAAAATCTCGAAGCGCGACGTCGTATCCGCCGACGACGAAATCTGTCTCCCCAAAATCACGCCCTAAACGCTCTCGCGTCCACGTCGTCATCGCCGGCCACGCGTTCGCCGCGCCTCGAATCACGACGGGTAGATTCACAGATTCGTATCGCTCTCGAAACTCTTCGACGGACAGCGCCGCCGCCGTCTCCTCGGGCACCGTCGACGGCGCGTCGTCCACCCACTCGTCCTCCAACGACATCGCCGCGCACATGTATCTCTGATGCAACGCATCGCTAAATATCGGCGTCTGTATCACCACCCCCCTTCCCACTTTGTCTTCCTCCTCCTCCTCCTCCTCCTCCTCCTCTCGCCCGCGTTTCTTCCCTCGACGCTGCGTCCTCGCGAAGACGTCCACCCACCGCCCGCTCGAGCACCACCGAAACCGTCCTCCGTGCACCGTCAGCGTCGCCGCTTTCCACACGTCTTCGTGCGTCGCGAACGCTCGACACGCTTTGGACGCTCTCGCGAGACGCGCGAGCGCGCGCGCGCCCTCGAGGTCGCGCGAGAGCTTGTCGCACACGTCGAGGAGCGTCGCGTCGTCGAGCGCGGCGAGCGTCCCGAGGCCGTCGCGACGACGATCGCGTCGCGCGCGCGCGTCCTCGGGGGAGACGACGAGGGCGTTTCCGTGCGGAAGCACGCCGCCGGGGTGGATCGCGCGCATCGCCGCGAGGCGCGCGGTGAGGACGCGGGAACGATGGTCGGTGCACTTTTTCATTCATTCATTCATTTCATTCATCCCGCGGCGCTCTTCTTCTTGCCCTTTTTTTTCGCGGTGGATTTCTTTTTAGACGCGTTCGTCGTCGTTCGCGCGACGGTTTCATCGTCGTCATCACGACCACTGTCGTCGCCGTCGTCGTCGTCGTCGTCGTCGTCGTCGACGCCGAGCGTGCACGTCTTCTCGCACGTCAACTCGCCGTTCGCCGTCGTCGTCATCTCGACGCCTTCGCCGTACTCGCACGTCAACCACTTGGCCAAATCGGAGGCATGATCTCGACAATCGTGCGAGCCTAACACTAAATCCTCATCCCATCTCGAGTGAAAATCCACCACCGCGCTCTCGATGGCGATCCTCCCGCCGAGCCCGCTTCGCGTCTTTCCGACGAAGCAGCACCGCGCGCTCGGGACGCCCGCCAGGCGTCTCGCCCTCGTCTCCCCCGGGACGCGTCCACCGGCCAACAATCGCGCCGCCGTCACCGGCGATCGCGGATTTTTCGGTAAAAAATCATACACCGCCGCGTGCGCGTCCCCCGCGTGTCTCACCAGCACCATCCAGTGTCGATCGAACACCCCCGTCGTCTTCCCCAGCGCGCTCGTCGCCGCGCCTTCGAATCCATCGAGAGGCACCGCCGCGACGAAGACATCCGCGCCCGTCATCCCCGACGACGTCGACGTCGACGCGTGCGCGTCGTCCATCGACCGCGTCACCACCGTCGCGCGTCGTCTTCGCGACGCGTCGCCGTCGTCGGCGTCGTCCCGACCCGCGTCGTCATCCGTCCGGGATCGTCGTCGTCTCGCGCGTCTCGCGCGGCTCGCGCGCGCCACCACCGCGCGCGCCTCGATCGACGACGCGACCGCGCTCGGAGGCATCCCACGAGCGCGTCGCGCGTCGACGACACGCGTCGTCCCAATCGTCGCGGATATTCTGTCATCAATTTTCGCGGGAAACGACCGACCGACCGACCGACCGACCGACCGACCG
>Ga0208410_1000037_pt1 | contig 67236 bp, 37 predicted proteins | sample ETN02SmetaG_3_FD_185787 | JGI IMG/M metagenome (GOLD analysis project Ga0208410, IMG submission 185787) | Marine microbial and viral communities from oxygen minimum zone, Eastern Pacific Ocean - ETNP2014F10-02SV257 (SPAdes) (version 2) | ecosystem: Environmental > Aquatic > Marine > Oceanic ... | reverse complement strand
TTCGACGACGATCACGCGCGTGCGACGGCGCAGCGTCGGTTCGTTGGCTAAATACAGCGGTAACGCGCCGGTGCCGAGTCCGACGGCGACGATGTCCCGCGCGGCGGCGACGGGCGCGCGGCGGCGGCGAAGCGCCGCGCCGAGACGTTCGACGGCGACGCGCGCCATGCATCGAACGTACTGAAACCCGAGCGCGTCCGGTACGGGTGCGTCGGTGCGCGCGCTCACGTACGTTAAACCCTGTTCAACGGCGTCGAGATACATCGCGCGCCAACGACCGTGCGCGCGCACGCGCACGCGTCCGAGCGCGTCGACGTCGTTTTCGCGCTCAAAGACGACGCGCGGCGGATGACACCGCATGCTCTCGTAATACCCCGCCTCGCTTCGAGGATCGAGGCACCATCCGAAGAAATAATCTGGCGCCACCGTGCACTCCTCTCCGGCGCGTATGTCGCGCGACGCTCGCAGGCACATCGTCTCCCCGAGCAACGGATGGTTTTCGACGCGAAATCGTTCGCAATTCGTCTCCGCTTTGGTCTCTCGTCTCGTCCAGTTGGCGGCGAGCGCGTCGTCGAGTTCGAGCGCGCGAACGCCGTGCGCTTTCGCGTACGACTTGGATTCTTCGTCGTGCGACGCGACGACGTCGACGTCCACGCGGTCGTCTTCTCGAAACATGACGCACGCGTCGGCGAGCGTCTCGGCGTCGCGTTCGGAGACGTCGCCCAAAACGCGCTCGCGTCCCGAGAAGTAGGCGACGCATTCGCCCGCGCGCAAGTCTCTCACCGCGTACACGCGACCCGCGCGCACGCACACGCGCTTTCGCTCAAAGTAACGCTCGATGTCGACGGCGGTGAGTGGCGGCCGCCGTTCGTCGAGCGCGACGTCCACGCCGTCGGGAAGCGCGTCTCGCACGGGCGCGCGCATCGACGCCCCGCGCGATCGTAATTCACGCACGAATCGTCGAGGATCCGACGCTCGCGCCTCGTCCAATCGAACGACGATGGCTCGCTCCGGCGCTAAATCGCAGTCTCTCGCTCGCGTGCGCGCGGCGCCGAAACTCGCGCGCGTCCACGCGACGACGACGTCGACGTCGCCGTCTCGCTCTTGCCACACCGCCAAACCCTCCGCGAGCTCACCTCTCGACCACACCGCGGTCACGCACCCACCGACGTCTTCCTCGCGCGACGTCCCGACGCCGCCGTAATCCCCATCCTCCCCGAGCTCGCCGACGTATCGAACCGCGACGCCGTCGGCGTACGTCGAGACGACGTCCCCGACCGGCATCCCACCAGAAAACGTCCCCTCGAGCGCGCACCCATCGCTCGAAATCTGTCTCCCATCGCCGTGCGGGACGTCGTCTCGCCATCCACCGACGTATCTCGCCCGCGCGCGTTCGTCGTCGTCGTCGTCGTCGCTCGCCGGCAGCGTCAGCGTCCCGAACCCGTCCCTCACCCCTCGTCGAAAATCCCCTTCGTACGTCGATCCATCGGCGTACACCGCGCGTCCGAATCCGTGCGGACGTCCTCGAGCGTCGACATCGCCCTCGTGCGTCGTCACGCGTCCCGAATCGTCGTCATCGGACGATTCCATGCCGAGTCGGTTACACTTTGGGACACTTTTTCACCTCTTCGGGACGAATCGAGTCTCGACGCCTCTCTCGCGTTCGCGCGCGCGCGTTCGCGCGCACCGAGTCGACGCGTCGACGAAATCCACTCCCTCGCGCGTCTTCGCCCCCTCGTCTCCCGTCGTCGTCTCCCGTCTCGACCGTCGACCCGCGTCGACGCGTCCGTCGGGGTCGACCCATTCCCAACCACTTCGACTTCACGTACTCTCCAATACGTCAAAGTGTATCATACAGTACATCAGTATACACATATTAAAAACCCACAACCATGGACGGGCCGCATTGAATTCTCGATCGACGCGACGCATCCGTCCCTCGCGCGACGACACACCGACGCGCGCGCTCGACGCGTCCGTCGACGACACCCCGCGTCGTCGTCTCGCGACCGCGTCTCGACGCGCGTCGCGGCGAACGATGACGTCCTCGAACGCGTTCGCGGACGGCGCGACGCAAAACTCGGGCAACGTCTTGACGGATCGACGCACGACGCGCAACGTGAAACCTCCGGGTGGAGGGTCCTCGCTCGCGTTCGGGAGCGATGAGACGGGCGAGGACGAACGCGGACGCGCGACGACGGGCTCGGAGGGGGCGAGAGAGGCGAAAACGCGCGAGACGGTGGGGAATCATCAGAATCATCTCTCGGCGCGCGAAGACGAAGACGCGCCGACGACGACGCGAACGACGACGACGACGCGAAAGATGACGGGCGATGACGTTCGTGGAATGATGCTGAAAGATTTACGCACGTTTTGTCGACGCCATGGGTTGAACCCGGCGGGGTCGAGGGAGGCGTTGATGGAACGCGCGCGCGAGGCGATCGAAGGCGGCGCGTGCGAAGACGTCGTCGAGGATCGAGGGGCGAGCGGGACGGTGACGACGCGCGAGGGCGGAGAGCGGGGGAATAATTACGGAAGGTCGAGCGGACAGAACGTTGGGAACTTTTTGACGGAGCGAAAGACGTCGAGGGTGTTGAGAGAACCCGGCGGCGGGTCGTCGTTCGTCTTCGGCGGGGAATCGCCGCCGCGAGCGGGCTCGAGCGCGGGAAACGACGAGGGGACTCGTTCGCGCGGCGAGTCCCCTGGTAGTCGAGCACAGCGCGCGGCGATCGCGGCGATCGCGGGAAGCGACATATTCGCGTGCCCGAAACCGCGAGTGTCGAAGATTTCGGACGCCAAGTTGGCTGAGTTTCGAGGACACGACGTCTTCGATCAGAGTCTTCCCGAGCGAAAACCGTTGGCGGGACATCGACAGGCGGCGGTAAAACACATTCAGGGCGCGAATATCTTCGCCAACGACGCGCCGGCGAGACGACGCGCGCGGCGCGGGTCGGAACAGGCGCCTGGGGGGTCCAGTTCGATCAATTTCGAAGCCTTCTTCTTACCGGCGTCGGACGACGAGGGCGACGAGGGCGACGCCGACGCCGAACATCGCGCCGCTGAAGACGCCGCCGCCGCCGAACATCACGCCGCCGACGACGCCGAACATCACACCGCCGACAACACCGACGACGACGGGCCCGTGGTCGAGGAACCCGACGAATAAAGCGAACACGAGCGCACCTTTTTTACACGAGCGCCGCGTCGCGTACTCGATTGCAATCGCCGACGCCGCCGCCGTCGAATCTCCCCTCACTCCATCGCGCGCGCCGCCCCATGCGCGCTCGCGTCGCGACTTCCCACCCCGTCGCGTCTCTCGCGCGCCGACGCGCTCGCTCGCGCGCGTCCCCTCCCGCGCGCGCGCGCATCGACACCGACGACTTCTCGTCGTCATCGTCCCATCTGTCCCGACGCGCGCTCACCGCGCTCACCGCGCTCGTCCCTTCGCTCTCGCGCGTGCCCACGGCGCGCGCCGACGACCGAGTCACCGAGTGTTTCTTCGACGTCGCGGTCGAGGACCGAGCGCTCGGTCGAATCGTCGTCGAGATCGATGAAACATCACTCTCGGGACGCAGGTTTATCCAACTGTGCGAAGGCCGCCGCGGTCTGAGTTATCGACGCACGACGCTGGATTCGATCGAGGTGGACGACGATGAGAACGCGGTGTGCGTGAAGAATGCGGGTGTGGGTTCGTTCGTGACCCCGGGGACGAATTCGGCGGTGGATGTGGTCGGTGGGGCGTCGGCGGAACGCGCGGCGGAGGAGTTGAACGCGCCGGGACGCGCGAAACACGACGAGGGCGGATTGGTGAGTCTGATCGTGAGAAGAGATCCGAACGAACGAGTTCCGGAACCGAAGGGACGATTGGTGAGCGTGCGTGGGAAATTTGAGACGGTGTACGATCCGCCGCCGCCGCCGCCGAATGGGACGGGGTTCGCGATGACGCTGCGCGCGGCGCCCGAGTTGGACGCGACGAACGTCGTCGTGGGACGGGTGACGCGCGGAAGAGACGTGCTCGAGGCGATGTCTCGATTACCCACGGTGAAAGATAACACGAATTCGCCTTTTTTCGCGGTGGCGAAATCGATCGGGGATAAGCGCGCGCTCGTCGCGGAGTCGGCGTTTCGTAAACCGTTTAAAAAGGTGGTGTTTAAAAATTGCGGCGTTCTTCCGAAGGCGGCGCCGGAATCGACGGAGAGCGAGAGCGCGGAGTGATGCGATGCGATGCGTTGTGGTGACGACGGTGTCGCGTAGTGGCTATGTAATCAAATGTGTGAGTGTGTGCTAACGGTGACTACGTTGTGTGTGATGAATCTAATGTTGAAGACAGGCCTCGATGACGTGGAGAATCGTCGACGGTTCGGCGTCGGGGAGACACGAGCGCAACGCCGCGGCGCTCAGATCGTTTACGCCCGATTGATTCAGCCCCGATTCGATCGCCGCTCGCAATGATTTCGGATCCGGAGCGCCCAAGAGTCGAAGGTAACACCCGAACCCGCCGTGCGCATCCGAGGCGGCGTCGTACCCTTCGCCTCGCAAGTACATGGCGAGCGCGGCGTTTCGACGGTTTCCGTACTCGGCGTCGAGAGAGAGAAGAATGTTCTTCCTGAACGATGACGCCAGAAGCATGGGCATCGGCAACACTTCGTCGATCGCGTCGACGTCGACGTTCGATCGCTTCAGTAAGCCGTGAAAAGCGTCTAAAAGTCGTAAATCGCTTATCGCCAACGCCGCCGCGACGACGCCCTTCTCAGACTTTTCAATCGAGCGCGTGAGCGCCTCGCACGACGCGTACATGTCGACGTACGAACGGAGCGATTTCGGAACCTCTCGTCCCATGCATTCGCGCAACGCCGCTGCGGTGTATCCCGCTCGATCGCTCGAACCGTCGCACATGTGCTTGGCAAAGGCGAGGAGCGTCGCGTCGCTCGCGAAGACGTCGACGGCGTCTCTTCCCGCGCGCGCCGCCGTCGCGTTCGCCAACGGCGCTGAATTTTCATCGACGGATGATTCGATCGACGGTGGTTTGAGCGCCGCGCGCGCACCGGCGGCGTGAAGCGCCGTCGCGAGCTGCGACTTGGCGCCCGTACGATCCATCTCGTACGAGAGCGACGCCGTGCGTCGCTGAACGGGAAGGCTGCGAAGCGCGTACAGCGTCTCCTTGGCCTTTTCGTCCACGCGCGCGAAGTTCAGATCCAGAGACCAGTATCTCGGTGATATGATTCGAACGCGCGAGAGCGTGGCCGGGTCCGGGAGTAAGCACGGCGTCACGAGCTGCGTGCTCACTTCTTTGCCGCGCGGCGTCACCGCGGTGATTTCAATCGGTGTCGACACCGGTTCGAGCGTGTTTGCGTCCACCGTGTCGAGCAATCTCTCTCGCGCCGCGAGCGCGTAGAGGTGCCTGTAGGCTTGACAGTACCACCGGTTGTCGTTCGGGTTCTCGGAAAATTGTGGGAACATGGCGATGAGAAGCGCGGCGATGGATTCGTTGTCGGTGGAAAACGTCTGCGCGCCGCCGCCGAGGAACAAAAATCCATTCGCGAGTCCGATGGCTACGTGCGCGCCGTACGTGAGACCGGCGTCGGACGACGCGTTCTTTTCGAGACGCAACCGGAGGTGACGCAATAAACGAAGCGTGGGTAAATCACCCGTGCCAGCCATGACGCAGGAGAGCGACATGGCGACGACGCCGATGCACGTCTCGAGCGCCGACTTGGTCACGAGCGTCTCTTTACCATCCTGTCCGGCTGTCTTTTTCCACTCGACAAACTTGAACGCGTAGTGACGCAACGTCGCCGACGCTTCGGCGTTACCGGAACCCGCGTAACGTAACCCGATGGACATGCACGCGCCGGCGAGAACGTAGACGTACGTCTGCGCGATGGCTTCGCGATCGGCTTCGCCGACCCAAGACGAATCGTTCAGTGACTCCTGCGCCGCGGGCGAGCGTCGGTCCATGGCGTCTCGAAGCAGAGGCGGAAGCAGCCCCTCCACCCACGAGGCGCTCGAATCGACCGTGTCCCACATGATTAAACTCCTCGCGACGACGCGCAACATCACGTAGTCGGGTCTCGCGTCGTCGAGCCCGTAATGCGTCGAAGGCACTTGGAGATGCGCGGACACCGACGCGTCGTTCGTCTTGAGGTACATCAAACCGAGCGCCACGATGGCGCCAGGCGCGGTCAAATCGACGTTGACCATCGAACCTTCGAGAACTAAACCATCGGCGGAGGGCGTGGGGGGCTCCGCGTTGTTCGGATCGTACATCCAGTCGTCGTCGGTGGGGAAGGTGTCTTGCCAAGTCACGCCGGCGTTCGGAGATTTCCTCGCGACCGAAGACGCCGGCATGCCGCCCGGCGGAGGAATGCGTCGAACGACTCCGCCGACGGTGAAGTGCCGAAGACGCTCGGCGATGTGTAAATCCGACAAGCCGCTCGCCGTGTGACCTCGACCCAACGTGACCAATCCGAGAGCGAACCCGGCCGATAACGCGTAACTCTCCCTGCCGGTGATGACGCTCCCTTCCGGTGATTTTCCGAGTTCGCTGAGAAGTGTCTCGACTATGAGACGCTGCGCCGTTCCTTGGTAGAGCAATCCGACGGAGAGCAGCGCGCACGACTGCACGAGCGACGGCAGTTCGATTTCCGGAAACGACAATGGGTGTCGGGTCGGTAGGTGCAAGAAACACATTCGACTCGTCGCCGAATCACCGGTGCCGATTTTCGAGGCAGCGACGCCCAATAACGTACCGATCGTCGTCGCCTCGTGTTCTTGCGCTAAATATCTGTACAAATCCGTCGCCGTCAGGCTCGACAGATGTCCATTCAAACCGAGCGCCAAAAGAACCCCGGCGTGCGAAAACGTGGGCACCTTCGGGCGATTGAAGACGATCCAAGCGCGCGTGAGCTTGTCGGTGTCTTCAGACCTCAGAGAAAGACCAGACGCCGCACCGTTGTGAAATTCCGGCCAATCGACGAAGGCTTTCGGCGCGTCCGCCGCGTTGTGATCTAAATTCACGACGGCGTATTGCTGCGCGGGCAAACAACCCGCGAGGCAGAGCGTTGGGATTTGCAACGCCTCCGTCGGTTTCACGACCACGGTACCCAATGTGCACGCTCCTCGACCCACCGGCATGGCAGCCGTGCGCGACGCCAAGAGCCACAATTTCGCTTGTTGCTGCGATCCCTGTTCGGCGTCGCCGCCCGCACCGTCGCCGTCGTCGATCGTTATCGGCACAGGCGTCGCGGTGCCTAATATGCTACGAACCTCTCGAATTCTGTAATCTCGGGGAAATCGCAGAGGCCCGACGAATTGTTCCAAGTGCTCCAAGCCGTCGGCGACGGGCGTCTCTTGAATCGTCTTTTTCGGCGCGTCGGCTGGTCGACGTTGACTCGACAGACGTGCCAATTCCGCGTCGTCGTACATCAACGCGAGGTCTTTGCGTCCAATGAGCGCGTACGCCTCCGCGGGCAATCCCGAAGACGGCATGTCGGTGCAGCAGCGTAAGATTCCTTGAAACGGTAATGCCAAGCCAGGCGGTAGGCGCTCCAAATCGTCCAACGTGAAACCCATCTCCGCCATGGTAAACGCGATGGTTCCTTTGGATGAGGGCCAGCCGCCGACTTCGACTGTACACGCGTGACAAATCTTGACGACGCGTCGCGCGCGCACCAATACGTCGCCACCGAACGTGTCCGCGTTGACGCTCGCGCGGTCCTCGAGCCCGGCAAGCACGAGGGACGGGATGAGGGTGTGAAAGTTTGATGTCCCCGCAAACATCCCTTCGATCGCGCGCATGATATCAGGTACACACTCCGTGCGCGCGCTTCCGCACAGAGGCGAGACGCTCGATCCGGAATCACGCGCGTAATGGTCCAGGTGCTCCTCGCTCGCGATGATTTCCGCCAACGCTTGGGCGAAGACACGGAGCGGCTTCAACATGCCTCGATGCAATAAATCAACCTTTGCGGCTTCATACACCGTGTGTACGGCGGCGAGAACGACCTCCACGCGCGCCGCGTTCACGTTGTCGTCGTGTCCTCCGGCGCTCGATTCGACAACTTCCAGAGACACGCTTCCGTGCAGAATGCGTTGCGCGTATTCCCAATCGCTGAGCTCGTGCGAATCCGGTTTCGCATAGATCCCACTCCACGTCTTTAGGATTTGAACGAGGTGTGACCACTCGTTCACAGCGTCTTCCACGCCCACACACTCGCTCGCGTACAAGAGTCTAGAGATTTCTAGAAAATCTCCCCTCGGACACGTCTCCCGCAACACGGCGTACAGCGCTCGAGCGTGCGGCGTCGCCAACGATCCCGGAACGCGTATTCTAGGACACGAGTCGCACGTGGACGCGTGAACCGTGACGCATGAACCGACACAATCAGTCAGAGCGCGCACGTCTCCCATCAACGACGCGCCTTCAGATGTCAAAACGTCCAATTTGTACAGCGCGCTCGCGCCCACGCGCAATTCAAGTGTCCCGTCGACGCCCACCGCGAGCGTGTCTAACATGCCCTCGGACGCGCGCGTCGCCGACACGCCTATCGCAGACGTCCCTTCCATCACTTCTCTCGTTCGACATCCGTCAACCGGCGCGTCGCCGATGTACAAAGCCCACACGCGACGAGACGCGTTATCGGAGACCAAAAACGTTTCGCGTCCGTCGTCGTCGTGCGCTACACTATACGACGCCGAGTCCCACGCGAAATCGTGTCGCGCATTTTCCGTCCACACCAAATCCGCGCGCGTCGTGAACTCGGGCGCGGCGTCGCTGAACTCGGTCTCGCTCCCCGCCGGTACGAGCGACAGCGTCCACAATTCGTGCGTTCGGCGAGACGGAACGTACGTCAACACGAGAGGTCGCCGCGCGTCGCTCCAAACCACCCGCGCGTCCGCCGCGTCGCTCAATCCATCCACACGCGTCGGCGCGTCGAGCGCGTGCGCGACGATGTACACGCCTCCGCGTCGAGAGACGAAGAGTAATCCCTCGCTCGTCGCCGACGCGCTCGCCGCCTCGAAACCCAACGGCATCCGCCGCGTCTCCCCCGTCAACCCGAACAGACTGAACGAATCCCGATGCGTCGCGCACAAAAACCACCCATCGCTCGACGTCGCTTTCTCCCTCCCTCGCGCGTCGACGTCGTCTCGTCGACGAAACGCGCACCACGTCGCGTCCGCCGGCGTCTCTTCGCACGAATACGTCGCGCGCGTCGCGCCGTCGCTCCACCACGTCACCGCGTCCGCCCCGATCGCCATCTCGTGTTCACACCCATCTCCCAACTCAAACGTTCGCCTTCCGACCCCCACCTCTCGCTCGCTTCGCGCCCGTCTCGCGTCCCTTCGTCGGCGGCGTTCGTCTCGCGCCGCGGCGGCGGCGTCCTCGATCGTCAGGCCCGTCAACCGTCTCGCCACCGCGCTCCCGTGCGCGCGCGGAAACCCGCTCGATCGCGCGTCGCTCTGTACCTCCCGCGTCGACGACGTCCGCGTCGTCCTCCTCGCCCTCGATCGCGTCCTCTCGCTCGTCGTCGTCTCCGTCGTCTCTGATTTCTCCGTCGTCTCCGTCGTCTCCGTCGTCTCCGTCTCCGTCGACCGCGCGCGGTGAAACGACGACGAGAAGCCTCGACCCGTCGTCTCCTCCCGCGACGTCATCGCGATGCGCTCGACGAGGCGACGCGCGCGCACTGACGTCGTCGTTCGCGTCGTTTCGGAGATTAATCAATTTGAAATGCAATCAATCATCGCGCGCCATTCGTCGTCCGGCGCGCCGTTCGTCGCGCACCGACGGTGCGGACGACGTCGTCATGACGTCCGAGACGTCGTCGTCGACGTCGGAGCGCGTCGCGCGCGACGACGAGGAGGACGACGGCGATCCGTCCCCATCCACCTCGAGCGGCGACGGGCTCGGTGTCGCGGTGTTGGCGCGCGAGGACGGCGCGCGAGCGATCGTGTTCGCGTCGAGAGATGCGAATGGACTTCGATCGGGGACTCGAGCGAGGTTGGTGCGCGTGTGCGCGTCCACGGGAGCGCTCGAGGTGGGGGACGGGGACGCGTTCGCGAGCGCGGCGGAGGCGCGCGCGCGCGCTCGAGCGCTGGGGTACGACGTCGAGGTGACGCGAGGGGTGACGGCGTTGGGGTACAGAGTGATCGGGGACGTCGCGTTGTTGTTGGTGGCGACGCACGCGCGCGTGGCGGCGGTGTTGCCGACGGGGGACGAGGTGACGCAGGTGACGGCGAGCGCGTGGGTGCGCACGCGCCTCGTCAACGCGTGTCGAGGTTTGAGTCGAGAGGAGCGAGCGAACGCGGAGTCGTTGTGTGAATTCAGCGTCGATGGAACGCACTTTTACTGCGAGACGCACGATGTGTCGAGACCGTTCGCGTACGGGGGTGGGGACGGAGGGTTGGAGAATCCGGACCGGGAGTGGGTGTGGAACGGAGCGCTCTCGGCGCCGTTGCGAGCGACGGGGATTCCGGGCGTGTGTCCGACGTTGATGCAGGGATTGGTGGAATCTCGAGAATTGCGCGATTCGAATGGTAAATTATTCAATCTGTGCATCTTCGGGAAGAGATCGAGTCTGCATCCGGGAACGCGATACCTCGCGCGCGGTTTAAACGACGCGGGCGCGCCGGGGAACGAGGTGGAGATGGAACAGCTCGTGTGGTGCGAGGCGGACAGGGACTCCGCACAGGCGACGTCGTCGCCGTCGCTGGGGGCGAGCGAGTCGACGAACGGTGTCGTGCACGCGCCACAGGGTAAGATTTGGAATTGGTCGTCGTACGTGTGGCGCCGAGGGAGCGTTCCCATCAGTTGGGTGCAAGAGATTAAACAGGCGTACGGCGAGGCGGAGATTCAAGTGTCCAAGGATAACCCGTACCGAGGCACGAGCACGTACTTCAACCGCGTCATGAACGCGTACCGCACGCGTTCGGGCACGACCGCGGGCGAGCGTCAATCGTTCCCGATTACGTGCGTAAACTTGCTCAGATGCGCGCCGGGCAAACCGGAAATGTTGCTCTCGGAACACTTTCACGAAGCCATCAGCGGCGTTCGACAGCGCACGGGTTTAGAGGGTGTGTCCATATTGAATTTTGATTGGCACGCAAACTGCAAAACGCTCGGCGAGCCCAAGACCGTGGAAGGATTGTGGGTGGCGCTTCGGAATCAACTCGTCGAAGGATCCGTGTCGTCGGGTATCGCGAGCGCATTCGACGGCGAACGCGTGGAGAAAACCGTGAGCGGTTGGCAACGAGGAATATTGCGATATAATTGCGCGGACTCGTTGGATCGTACCAACTTGGCCGGATTCTTCGTCGCGGTGCAGGTGCTGACGGAACAGTGCTCCGAACTCGGACTCAGCGTGTTCAACGCCAACGTCAACGCGGGTCTCGCCTACGCGGGGAGTGGTTCGACGGACGCGTCCGTGCCAAGAACGTCGAGTGGCTCGTCGCTACCTCCGGGTTGGGAATCGCGCACGGACACTACGACCGGTAGGACGTTTTACATCGATCACAACACGCGGACGACGAGCTGGTCGTTGCCGGAACAAGCGACACCGTCCGAGCCGCCAAGCACGCCGTCGAGCGCGGAGAGCTCGCGCGTTAACTCTCCGGAGAATGGCGCCGGGCAATCGAAATTACTATCGCGTCTGAACTCTGGTCAGGGATTACGTCAAACTGGAGGCGCCGAATGGTTGGATGAACTCATGAATAGTCAGGAGAATGCCAACGCGACGACGGATTCGTTCAAATGGTTGAGCAGCACGGTGGACGAATTCCGAGCCGCCATGCTCCCGCAGTGTTTGACCGCGATGGTTGAGATATTCTTAGCGAACGGTGATTTCCACGCGCAAATGTACACGTCCACCAGGGCGTCGCACTCTGCGACGATTCATTTGCTCGACGCGAATCCCGCGACGGCGGCCGCCGTCCGTTTCAAATCCACGCCGGTGTCGGCGAGCAGTACGATGACCAACGCGGCGCTCGGTATTCAGAGACGGTTCCACAACATGGTTTCAGACGGGACAAAGCAGCAACAATTTGAAATGTTTCTCGGCTTGAATTCAGCCAAACACTTCCCGTCGGATCCGGACGTTTCCAGGCGCGCGGTGACGCGCGTGGACGCCGCGTCGATTTCTAATCATTCCGCGTGTTTCAAACCAGACCTCGCGGACGATCTCCTGAATTGCGCGATGGCCTCGTGTGGCTCGGCGTTGGCAACGGTGGGTCCACTCTTCATCACGCCCATCGCTTCGCATGAATTTTCAATGGACTTGACGGTTTCGTCCGGCGTCGGTGCGCCGGAATATCTCCTCGTCACGTCGCCCGCCGCAGTGCCAGAGTTCATCGCTCCGTCTCACGTCGAAGTGGTCGTGCGAACGGGAAGTCTCGAAAAGACTACGCGTTTCGCTTTACCGCGCATGCCGCCGGGAACGCAATACGCGCTCCCGCTGCGCGCGCCGACATCCGCGGTGGACGGAAGATTATGGGCGTTCGCCGAAGACGCGTCCGCCGTCGCGTCCTCGCGAGACGGTGGTTACACGGTGACGCTGCGCGCGTGGAACGAATTGCTCGACGAAGAATTCAAATCGAAATCATTCTTGGCGATCGGTCACTTCGAGCTCGTTTCCGGTGGACGAACGGTCGAAGCGGCCGGAATGAAGGGCGCAAAGTCGCCGTCTTCCCCCGCCAGTCTCGACGCGTTGCGTTCCGAAGACGAGTCCGACGCATCGACGTCGGCGCTCACTGAGCAGGATTATGTGAACGCTCTGAAGGACATTCGTCCGTTCGAAGCAACATTGGCGTCGCTTCTCGAACTCGAAGTTATCAGATTACGTGCGCGCGTGTCGGACGCGAGAAAGCGAGCGTTGATTTCCAGCGCTGGCGGTCAACCGGATGAATTCGACGCCGAAGATGCGCTCAGAGTTTGGTTGGCGCGCACAGAGCTGAACAAGCTGGACGGTGAACGCGCGAGAAACGTGGCGTCGTCTTCGAACAGTATCTCCTCTTCGTTCCGGGGCTTGAGTTTATCGAGCATCACAGGTTCCATCATGGGCCAAATGATGCGCCCGAATTCGGCTACGCTCAGTCAAGTCTCGAACGCGCTCGGTTCGCAACAGAACCTCGCGATGAGCTCGGAACCCATAGAACAGGATGATCCGAACGACGCGCGCAGTCTCAAAGCCTTGGATGAGCTTCGAACGATCGTCGCCAAGACTGAGACGCCACCCACGGGAGGAAGTTTCGTCGTCGAGTCCACTTTGGACGCGTCTCGCGCCGAGTCTCGCGCCGAGACGAGTCGCGCCGCCGCGGAGCTCTTGGCCGATGTCGACGTCCAATCGGTGTTAGACGCCATTCCGATGATTCGCCGCGAATACATGCGTGCGACGTTCGAACAGTGCAGTCTCGCCGGTTCGACGCTTCGGCTCGGCGTCCCGTCCTCCGTCGTCGTCGGATTCAAGCTCACCCTTCCCGACCTCTCGCAGAGTTACTCCCCGAGCGTCCTTCGCGTCAGCGCCGTGTGCGACGCCACCATCGACGCCGACGCGACCGCCACCGTCCACCACATCGCCGACTACGTCGTGCCCGCCCTCAAACCTCGCGCGACGGCGCACTACGAATTCGGCGGCGCCTTTGCCCGTCTCCAACCCAAATCTCTCCTCTTCTGTCTCTTCACCGCCGACGCCAAGGCGTGGTCGCTCCACGGTCGAGTCTCCCTGTACGCCCACGCTCGCGTCTCTCGCACCGAGCATCTCTCGTAGCCTTTACATCAATCACCTTTACGTTCGATCGCTCCTTCGTCCCGCCGCCGAGACGCGCAGAGACACTTTTTGTCCCTTCGTTCGCCCGCCGTCCGCACACGCGGGCGCGTCGCCCGCATGTCCAGACCGTGGCGCGACGTCGGATGGTTCGGGCGCGCGTCCTCGAGCTCGTCGTCGTCCCCGAGCGATCGCTCGCGCGAGCGCGCGGGTGAGCTCGAGGCTTTGGACGCGTTCGAGCTCGGGGACATCATCGCGAGCGGCTGGGGGTTCACGGTGGTCGTCAGACGGCGGGTGAACCTCGCGCGCGTGCGCGGAGGGATCGTTCGAGGGGACATCGACGTCGTGGACGCGCGGTTGGGCGGAGCGGTGGCGTGCGCGTGCGCGAGGGACGCCGTGTGGGTGGCGACGGGAGACGGTTGGTTGGGACGCGCGTTCGTCGGGGACGAAGGGTTCGAGTGGCGACGTGGGGACGCGCGAGACGTTTCGGCGATAGAAGTCGGCGACGGAGGGATCATGATCGCGCTCGACCGTGACGGTGCGGTGTGGGAGCGCGGACTCGCGCGAGAGTCGGCGGCGACGCGCGAGGCGCCGTCGCTCGCGAGGAGCGCGTTCGAGCGACCGGTGAGCGCGATCGCGTTCGGGGCGAATCACGGCGTTTTCGTCGGTGAAGACGGCGCGGCGTGGACGTTCGGTTGGAACGTGTACGGCACGTGCGGGTTGGGACGCGCGAGCGATCGCGTGGACCGACCCACTCGCGTGGAGAGTTTGTGGAGCGTCGAGGTGCTCGTCTCGAACGCCGCGTGCGGCGACGCGCACACCCTCCTCCTCACTCGAGACGGCCACGTCTACGCCTTCGGGTCCAATCGAGACGGTCAGCTCGGCGTCGTCGACGTCGACGTCGGTCGCGCCACCGCCACGCCCACGCTCGTCGACGACCTCGAAAACGTCGAGCTCGTTCGGTGCGGCGCGCGCCACTCCGCCGCCGTCGCGCGAGACGACGACATCGACCCATCATCGCGCGCGCTCTACCTCTGGGGCGCCAACGCGCGAGGACAGTGCGCAGACCTCGATCGCGAGACGGTCCCGCGACCGCATCGCGCCGTCCATCGTCGCGCCGACGTCGTCGTCTCGCTCGGCCACGCGCACACCTCCTTCGCGTGAAGCCCATGTAATCTTCATAGTGTAGCATTAGCGTACTGTATACTCATACGAGTCTTATCATGCCGAGGGGTGCCCGCGCCCGCGTCGACGTCGACGGATGTCGCGCGCGTTCGTCCCCGCACACGCGCGCGCGCCGACGCTCGCCATGTCGATCGTCCCGCGAGCGATGACGCACGATTTCCCGCGCATCGTCACCGACGGCGGCGTCGCCGGCGCGCCCGAGCGACGCGCGCGAGGCGCGATCGCGCGCGCCTCGCGAAGACATCTTGCGCGCGCGTCGACCGCGACGACGACTCGCGCGACGCGCGATGGGGAGGGAGAGACGAGCGCGAGCGCGCGAGGCGCGATGGTGGCGAGCTGCTTGGCGCTCGCGATGACGCTCGCGGGCGTGGACGGTGAGGCGGCGAGCGCGGCGACGGCGAGAGGGGAGGTCTTGGGCCCGGTCGCGGGGACGTTTCGAGAGAATCTCGCGCGAGAGGAGCGCATGGTCGTGGACGAGGTCATGCGCGATGAACAGATCGGCATAGATATCATTAGGGAAGGGGCGACGCCGCGGGAGCGACTGGACATGTTCATCGAAAAGGAACCTCCGGTGGCGGTGCTCTTCTCGGCGATGTTCGTCGTCAACGGGTGCTTTGGATTGATTTACACCCTCTTCATTCGCGAGACGAGCGCGGGTCCGGGCGGTGAGTTCGGAAAGAGCGTCGTGAATATTCGCAAATCCATCGTCAAGGGTATCTTTACCTTTTTCAACGCAGCCTTGGGGCGGTACACGACGGAGGACTCTCAAGACGCGTAGGCGCGCGCGCTCGGCTCGCTCGACGAACGCATGTAACAATAACCACGCACGTCACTCACTCGACCGTTTCACGCGAAAGGAGATGCATGCGAACGAAAAATCGAGCTCGCGATCGCGTTCGACCGCCGTGTGTCGCGCGCCGTTCGTTCCGAGAGAGCCTCGAACTCCCCCGAGGGTTCAGGACTCGACAACGGGGACTCGAGCAGAACGGCGAGAGGATGTTACGTTGGATGGCGCGTCAGAGTCCATCGCGCGCGTCGCGATGGCTCGAACGGCGTCGCCCGATGAACTCGCGACGCTCATACCTCGTCGTTCACCCGTCGGCGTCGACGCGGCGACCGAATACTTTGAAGAGGAGAGGCGCGACGCGAGCGCGCGTCGTCGTTTCAACATCTTCGTCGCCCTCGCCTCGATCGGCGCGGCGTGCGCGAGCGTCGGTCTGACGACGGACATGATCGGACACACGGCGAAGTTCCGAGCCGCGATGCAAAGTCCGCGACTCGGCGCGGGACGGTGGACATCGCTTCCGCCGCTTCCGCCGTGGACGCCGAACGTGCCGCCGGGGGAGGTGAACACCCCGGCGCTGGCGTTCGCGGAGATGGATCGAGTCAAGCTCGAAGGAAGCGCGTTGGAGGCGGCGAAGAGGTGGTCGCACGAGGACTCTTTTCCGACGTTTCCCGCGTCTCGGTACTTGGACGGCGACAAACGCGTGCGCAGGAAACTCGAGACGCCGGTGTACGTCATCGCGATTGCGGGCGACGCCAAGGATCAAGCCAGGACGAGCAAGCTGGCGTCGAGATTCGACAAGACGTTCGATTTCGGTGGTAAGGGTGCGCGCAAGGGCGACACGAACGGGACGAAGGATGGATTCGTGCAGATTCAAGACGCCGTTAACGCGGAGGCGTGGCCGAAGACGATTGAGCTCGCCGAGGAAGCAGTGGAGACGCTCCATCGGCTGCGCCCTGTCGGCACCATGCACTGGTTCGCCAATCTCGCGATGGCGAAGAAGCGGGCCGATAGAATGCTCCCTGTGGGTTCTAGACCCATCGCACATCACGTCGGATGTCTGTTTTCCCACGCGCGCATGTGGCGTTTGCACCAAAAGTTTAAAAACAAGTGGACCATCGTCTTCGAGAGCGACGGTTTGTGGTATCTCACCGTTCCCGTCGGCGCGCTTCAGAGCGTCGTCGACAACGCGCCCTCCAACGCCGATGTCATCTTTTTGAAGGCAAAGAATGAACACACAGGCCAGTTTGTCAAGCAGTGGCCGGTGGGTAAGGATATGATGTACATGTACGCATACAACCGCGTAGGCGGCGGCGCCGGTCTCTCCGGGTACATGCTCGGTCCCAAGTTTACCGAGAAAATTTACGACTTCATCATCAGTCACGACGGCGCCGACATGGTCGACGCGTGGATGTTGGTCAACGTGTGCAGCAAGGGAGACGAACGCGCGACGAAGGGAGGAAGAAAGAACCGTTTGAATTGCTATCACGTGCAACAAGGCGCCAAACCGCCGCACGTCATCGGCGGCTATCTCCCGGAGTGGTACGGCACCGATAGAACCGCGCGCGACACGGATAATTGGGCCGAGTGGCTTCGAAACGAAAAGAACGCGCGCGTGTACGACGCCGCGCGCGGTGAGCGCATGGAGGCGTGGAGAAACGGCGCCGAGCAGGGCAAGTTTGGCAGGGCGAACGACCAAAGGGCGCTCGGCGAAAAGCGCCGCGTCGAGGCGAGACGCGCCGCGCAAGCCGCCGCCCGGGCCGAGGCGACGTCGAGCGCGACGAAATAGTCCGCGTGAAAGGCAACGCGCGTCACGTAGAGTTTGTAGATTGCTAGCCATCCCACACGCGCCGTTCGTCGTCTCGCGACGCGCGCGGCGGTTTTCACCCTCTCGCCAACCGCTCGCGGTTCCATCGTCAAACGGACGCGCGCGCGTCGTCGTCGTCCTCCGCGCCGACCTCGCGACCGAACGAGGCGACGGAGACAACCTCTCGCGAGACGAACGCGCGAATCCGAGCGTCGACGCGCCGACGCGCGCGATAAAGAACGCGCGTCATGGATGACGAGATCAAATTTTTGCGCAGACCCGTGGACACGCTTCGACTCGGACTCGCCGCCGCGCGTGAGGTCGGTGGGTCGACGAAGAAGCACCCGGTGCAGGTGATGCAAGAGGAGGTGCGTGTCGTGCGCGCGATGGATGGATGAAGAGACGGGACGCGCGCGGGAGAAGGGTGGAACGCGCGGCGGGGAGATCTCGCCGCGGCGAACCGACGAAAGAAAGAAAGACTGACCGATCGTGCGCGTCGTTTTCGTCGTCTTCACAGCGCGCGAGCGGGGTCGAGTACAGGAGAAAATTGGAGATGATGGCGCAGGCGCAGGGCGCGGCGATTCCGGCCAAGTTGGACATCGAGAGACAGATTTTGAGTCAGGTGGAGCGTCTTCCGGGTCCGATCGAGAGCAAGCGTTTGGGACTTCAAATCATGACCGGTGAAATCGATCGGTTCGGATTCGAGGATTACCTCAACCAAGCGAGCATGCGCGAGGAGGGACCGCGCGCTGACACGCACTCGATCATGGAGGCGAAGCTCAACTTGGGTCCGAACGTCGGTCGTTTTTAATTTAGTCCGCGGGCGACGCGCGTCATCATCATAGTCATCACGGTAGCTCTACGTTCAGATAGTGTTCAAATAATCTACACATCAAGTACTCACTACGCGCGCGATCACGCACCGCGCCTACGCCGCGTCGTCGTCTCTCGACTCTACCTCCGCCTCGGTCGACGCGAACGCCTTGGCCCGCGGCGGCAACTCACCCGGCGCGCATCCCGCGAGCGCCGCCAGATTCGCTCGACGCATCGTCGTCGTCGCGTCGTGCAAATTCCGCACGCGCTCGCGCAAATTCTTCGCGCTCGCCCCCAATCCATCCACCCTCGCGCGCACCGCGCGCAACCGCCTCGCGTGATCCCCCGACGCGTCCTCCGGCATCGCCTCCAGCAACACCTCCAGCTCGTGCGCGCACCGATCGACGCGCGCCGCGAGTTCATCCTGCCACTCGCTCGACCCGTCCACCGCCGCGCCGAGCCCCCTCGACGCTCGCGCGAAGGTCCCGTGCATGCCCTCCGCGAGCGCATCGTTCGCCCCGTCCCCGTCGCGCGTCATGTCGATCGACGGACGATCGCGATCGGTTCACCACCGAGTATCGCGCGCGCGAACTCTTCCTCTCGCCCCTCGCCCGTCGTCGCGCGCGCGCGTCGCGCTCTGACGCCCGCGAGACGACGCGCGACGACGCGCGACGCGCGATGAAAACACTCGCGGGTGTTTTTTGCCCTAACCGCGCGCGAATCGTCGGACCGCGTCACACGCGCGCGCGAGGGGTGGCGACGCGCGCGATCGAGGCGAGATGTCGGCGATCGCGAAGCGTCTCGGGCGAAGCGTCTCGCGCGCGAGCGCGCGCGCGAGCGTGAGCGCGCGAGCGACGGATTCGATTATGATGATGATGACTGGAGTAACAGAAGGCGCGGTGTCGTCGTCGACGACGCGACGGGCGCGCGGTGATGCGCGTCTGGCGTCGGCGTGGACGCGCGCGCGATGGTATTCGTCGGGAAAGTCGTACCCGTCGCATCAAGTGATTCCGTTCCCATCGTTATCGCCGACGATGACTCAAGGCGGGATCGCGAGTTGGCGAAAAGCGGAGGGCGACGCCGTGGCGACCGGGGATATTCTGGCCGAGGTGCAGACGGATAAGGCGGTGATGGAGATGGAGTCGATGGAGGATGGGTATCTGGCGAAGATTCTCGTTCCGAGCGGAGACGCGGACGATATTCCGGTGGGGAAGCCGGTGTGCGTGATGTGCGAAAACGAAGAAGACGTCGGCGCGTTTAAGGATTTCGTGGCGGATGCGGCGGAAGACGCGAGCGGGGCGACGGCGGAAGACGCGGGTGGATCGCGCGCGGTACTCGAGCGACCGGATTATCGCTCGATCAAGGAGCAGGGAGTGCCGTTGAGGAATTCGAGAGCGAGCGGGAGGGCGGAGGACGTGTCGGCCACGCCGGCGGCTGTCGCGAGAGCGCTTCCGGCGGATTCGCCTCGGATGACGGTGCGCGACGCGTTGAACAGCGCGCTGAGCGAAGAGATGGCGCGCGACGAAAAGGTGTTCATCATGGGCGAGGAAGTCGGGGATTATCAAGGTGCGTACAAGATTACGAAGGGTTTGCTGCAAAAGTTTGGCGCCGAGCGCGTGCGAGACACGCCAATCACGGAGATTGGTTTCACCGGTCTCGGCGTCGGTGCTGCCTTCATGGGATTGAAACCGATCGTCGAGTTTATGACGTTCAACTTCTCCATGCAAGCCATCGATCATATCGTCAATAGTGCGGCGAAGACGCTGTACATGTCCGCGGGCGCGATTTCGTCACCGATAGTCTTTCGCGGTCCCAACGGCGCGGCCGCCGGCGTCGGCGCACAGCACTCGCAGTGCTTCGCCGCGTGGTACATGTCTATTCCTGGCCTCAAGGTCCTCGCCCCTTACGACGCTGAGGACGCTCGAGGTTTGTTGAAGGCTGCCATTCGCGATCCGGATCCCGTCGTGTTTTTGGAAAACGAACTCTTATACGGCCAAGAATTCGCCCTTCCCAAGGAAGCGCTGGACGAGGACTTTGTCTTACCCATCGGTAAGGCTGTGATCATGCGCCCCGGCACCGATGTCACCCTCGTCGCCTTCTCCAAGATGGTCGGCTACTGTCTCGAAGCGGCCGAGAAGCTCCGCGAGGAGGGCATCGAAGCCGAAGTCATCAACCTCCGCTCGCTCCGCCCGCTCGACCGCGGCGCCCTCTCCGCCTCCGTGCGCAAGACAAACCGCATGGTGGTCGTCGAAGAGGGCTGGCCCCAGTGCGGCGTCGGCGCCGAGATCGCCGCGGTCGTCAACGAGGACGCCTTCGATCACCTCGACGCCCCGGTCGAGCGCATCACCGGCGTCGACCTTCCCATGCCGTACGCCGAGAATCTCGAGCGTTTGGCCCTTCCCGGGGTCGACGACATCGTTCGAGTCGCCAAGCGCGCGTGTTACCGCGACTGATCCCGTCATTTAATAGTCAACGCGACCCCGTCGCCGCTCTCCCTCGCGCCCGCGCCGCAGCTGTCCACGGGACGAATTCAAAAACATCCGACACATCTCCGCGTCTCGACGTCGCGTGGTCGACCGCGCGCGGCCCGTCGACGCGCACCGCGCGAGAAAAGTTTCTTCTTCGTCGCGTCTCCACCGCGACGTCCACCGCGCGTCGCATCGCGCGTCATGGGCTCGGCCAAGAAACCGCCCACGCCGGCGCCGGGACAGCGCTCCATCGCCTCCTTCTTCTCCCCGGTGACGAAGAGCGATGCGAACGCGAGCGCGCGCGGAGTGACGAGCGCGGTGTCGACCGCGATGGGGAAGCGTCTGGACGCCGAGGCCGCGGCGAGCGCGAGACGAGACGAAAAGGAAAACGTTCCTTTGGAGGTGGAGACGACGGCGCGGGCGAACGAGGAGACCGCGCGATCGCCTCGCGCGGTGAAGACGCGAGACGCGCGCGCGGCGGTGAAGAACGATGGGGGGAAGCGCAAACGTGCACCAACGCCGAAGAAGCGCGAATCGAAAGTCAAAGCCGAGACGATGGATGATTTCGATGAGGATTTCGACGGAGACGACGACGAGGACGACGAACCGGACGACGACGGGAGCGATTTTGATCTGGATGGCGAGAGCGAGGACGACGACGACGAGGCGTTCGACGTGGACATGAGCGAAGATGAGTCCTCGGAGGAGGAGGAGGAGGAGGAGGAGGAGGAGGATTTTTCAGAGAGCGAATCGCCGGTGAAGAAGAAGCGTAAGGCGCCCGCAAAGGCGAAAGCGCCCGTACCACCGTCGACAACGAATGGTCGCAGGAAAACGACCGTGAACACGACCTCGACGGTGACGAAATCATCCGCGCCGAAAGATTTGAGCGCCGCCGACGTTCTTGGCGGCGCCGGTCCGGAGCAATACGACGCGAGAGAGCGACTCAAGTTTCCATTCATGCAGCCCGAACACATTCGAGACGCCAAGGGGAGGCGTCCGGACGATCCAGAGTACGATCCGTCGACGCTTCAGCTCCCGTCGAGTTTTCCGAAGCTTCGCGACGCCAACGGCGCGCAGTGGACCGTGTCGCCCGGTCAGACGCAATGGTGGAGATTCAAGGCGCAAAATTTCGACTCTGTGCTCCTGTTCAAGATGGGCAAGTTTTACGAGATGTACGAAATGGACGCCCACATCGGCGTTCGAGAGTTGGGATTGATGTACATGCGCGGCGAACAACCGCACGCGGGATTTCCGGAGAAGAATTACGCCAAGCACGCCGAGCAACTCGCGCGAAACGGACACCGCGTCGTGTGCATCGAACAGACGGAGACGCCAGCGCAGTTGGCCGAGCGAAAGAAGCGCGATAAGACGTGTAAGGACACCGTCGTGCGACGGGAGATGGTGCAAGTGTTGACGCAGGGTACGATGGTGGACACCGGCATGTTGAATTCGTCTCCGGATGCGGCGTACGTGTGTTGCGTCGTCGACGGCGGCGAAGAGAAGGATGGCGGCGGGTGGATCGGACTGTGCGCTGCGGATTGCGGCACCGGTCGCTTTCTCGTCGGTGCATGGCGCGACGACGACGGCGCCAGTTGTTTACGAACGGCACTCGCGGAAATCCGTCCGGTGGAGATATTAACACCGCCGTCGGGACTCGCTGCACGCGTGAAAATGGCGACGGATGAAATGTGCGCGCGCGCCAACCATCGTACGTTTCGAATGACGTCGGCGACGGAGGCGATTCAAGACGCTGAGGCCGAGGGCTACTTCAAAGCGTTCAAGAACGGCTTCCCGGACGCCATCAAAGAGTTGCGCGACACCGCGTGCGATCCAATGCGCGAGTGCGGACTCAGCGCGTGGGGCACTGTCGTCGCGTACCTGCGCGCCGCACTCGTCGACGCCGATCTCGTTCCGCAGGGTCGAATCGAATCCTTGCACACGACGGATGCTGGGGACGCGCGCGAGTGTCTCGCGCGATGGGCACATGCCTCGCACGTCGCCATGGACGCCGCCGCGTTGTCGGGCTTGGAAGTTTTGGAGAACACCACCGGCGGCTCCGCGGGAACGCTCTTGGCGACGCTCGATCGGTGCGCGAGCGGGGCAGGTCGGCGTTTGCTTCGACGATGGATCTGTCGACCGTTGACAAGCGCCGCGGCGATTCGCGCTCGGCAACAAGCCATCGCTGCGATGCGCGGATGTGGGATCGAGGCGACGGGCGTCGCGCGTAAATTGTTGCGAGACGCGCCGGATACCGAACGCGCGGTGTCGCGCGTCGTCGGTTCGAGCGCCGGTAAGGGAAGAGACGCATCACGTGTTGTGCTGTACGAAGACGCCGCGCGCGCGCGATTGAATGATTTCCTCGCCGCGCTTGAGGGCACGCGCGCGGTTCGAGACGCCGCGCGCGTCTTGGCGTCGTGCGTCGAGGCGTGCGAACAATCCGACGTCATCCGCGCGCTTTGCGTCGCCGGCGACACCACTGCTAATCAAGAGGACGTATTTTCTGCCGTGGGCGGCGTCGCATTCCCGGACCTGAGCGCTCTTGACGAGATGGAAGCCGCGTTCGATTGGAACGCCGCCAAGACGAGCGGACGCATCGAACCCGCGCGCGGCGTGGACGCCGATCTCGACGCTGCGGAGGACCGTCTCGCCGCGGCCGACGACGCTCTCGCGTCGTGGTTGGAACGCGCGCGCGTCGACCTCGGTGGACACAAGACAGAGGTGTGTTTCGTAAACGCCAACAAGGATACGCATCTCGTTGAGGTTCCGGATCGATTGGCGTCCAAAGTCCCCCAACACTGGGTGCGCGAAGGGAAGCGCAAAGGATTCGAGCGGTTTACATGCGATGAGTTGGTTCCGCTTCGAGCAGATCGCGAGTCGGCGACGGAGGCTCGCGAGGAAGCGCTCGCCGGTGTCTTTAAACGCGTCGTCGCCAAGTTTTGCGAACACGCATCGGCGTGGCGAGACGCCGCGAGCGTTGGCGCCGTCGTTGACGTCTTGGCATCTTTAGCCATTGTGAGCGAGGAGATGTGCGCGTCGTGCGGATCCGTGTGCACGCCCAAGGTACTCCCTCGTCCGGTCGACGACGCGCCGGCGACGCTCGAGGCGATCGGACTGTCGCATCCGTGCGCGGCGTCGCTCGCGCGTTCCTTCGTCCCGAACGACGCTCGTCTCGGCGGTTCGCATCCCGCCTTCTGTCTTATCACCGGACCGAACATGGGAGGTAAATCCACCTATCTCCGACAAGTGTGTCTCGCCGCAATCATGGCGCATGTCGGCGCCGACGTGCCCGCGTCTTCGTTCGAGATGACCGCCATGGACGCCGTCTTCGCGCGCGCTGGCGCCAAGGACAACTTGGCGGGCGGACAATCCACCTTTATGGTTGAACTCAGCGAGACGGGCGCCATGTTGCGACGCGCGACCAAACATTCGCTCGTAGCTCTCGATGAGCTCGGTCGAGGCACCGCCACCGCCGACGGCGCCGCCATCGCGCACGCCGTGGCGACGCGTCTCGTCGACGCTCGTTGTCGAACGCTCTTCAGCACGCACTACCATCGCCTCGCGGACGATCACGCGCGCGATCCAAACGTCGCTTTGGCGCACATGGCGTGCCGAGTGGAGTCTCCGCGCGAGTACGGAGGCGAGTCGTCGTACGGGAGAGAGACGGTGACGTTTTTATACACCCTCGCGAACGGCGCGTGTCCTCGAAGTTACGGCGTTAACGTCGCGCGCTTAGCCGGTCTTCCCGAGCGCGTGTGTCTCGCCGCCGCCCGTCGAGCGGCGCACTTGGAGGATGGCGATTTAGAAAAACTTTCCCTCGGAGACGCCGAGTCGCGCGAGCGCGTGACGTCGACGTGTCGAACGATTCTTCGAGACGTCGAGCGCGCGACAGAAGCCGACGCCGAACGCGTCGTGCGCGACGCTCGAACGCGCGCGAGAGACGTCGTGCGGTGAACGAGACGAGACGAGTCCGAAACGAAACGAACGACTAAAACAACGCTGTAAAGTACTATTACCCGAACCCATCGACGCGTCCCGTCTCTCCTCGAACCGAACCGGTCGGGCCCCCTTCGCTACTACCGTCTACACCACCCACCGCGCGTCCGCCTCGCGCGCTCCGCCTCGCGCCGCGCGCTCACAGATCCATCGCGTTGGGCTTTCTCTTCCCTCCGTACAGTTCGTACACCGCCACCTGCCGTCGCGCCACCGCTAACTCCTCCGCCCCTCGCGCGAGGGCTCGCGCGATGTCATCCCCGTTCTCGAGCGTCCTGTTGGCGCGAAACGCCTCCCCCGAGCGACGCTTGACGTACTCGCGCACGTTGTAATCGTTGAACGCGCGCCCGCATCGCAAGAGGGCGCGGTAGAGCTCGAGCGCGCGCGCGCGCGTGGACGACATGAATCGTGTCGTCAACCGACCGCGAGTCGACGAATGCCGTCGGCATTCGTCCACTCTCGCTCGTCCACGGCGCGCGGCGGCGGCGAGGCGATGGAGACGTTCCTGAACGCGTTTCGCGACGGCTACGCGCGCGTCGCGGGCGCGCGCGAGCGGTGGGACGACGCGCAAAAGGCGTCGACCGCGCTCTTGGGAGCGGTGGTGAACGCGTTCGAGCGCATGCCGGCGCTCGAGCGCGGGGCGACGCGCGAGGACGTTTTAGGGAACGATGAGTTCGGGAAACGCGTCGTCGAGGCGCAGTACGCGTCGCTCGATCGGTTGTTCACGAGGTTGCGAGAGGAGTGCGACGAGTTTGAGCGCTTGACGCGCGAGCTGGAGCGCGCGAAGACAGACGCGTGGATGCGGACGAGAAATTTGACGCCACCGCCGAAACGGGCGGGTGGTGAGAGGTCCGGACCGCAACCGTCGATCGCGGAGTGCGTGCTCGGCTTGGAGGACGTGTGGCGGATGCACAGAGACGAGTGCGCGCTGAAGCGCGAAATCGTAAAGCACGCGGCAACGTGCGAAGACGTGGAAGATTTAAAGGTTTTGCATAGATTGTATTGCGCGCAACCGAATTTAGATCCAGAGGAGTTGAGAACGATCATGGACCGCGTTCCGGTGAAGAGCGTGGAGGCTGATTTACATAGATGAGTAGCGTAATAGTGGCGAAGGCGCCGGTCGGAAAAAGCGAGGAGCGACGGCGAGAAAGCATAGCATAGTTGTTGTACACATATATTCATCATCTAGGTCGCGCGTACGCGTTCAAATCACGATTTTATGTCGCCGCGGTGTGCATCGATGGGTTTCGGGAAGCGAAGTTGGCCGCAGTGCGTGACCTCGAGGTTGGCTTCGCGCGCAACATACCGCAACCAAATTTCCAAGTATCTCTTCGGCGAAATCGTCTCGCTCGTATCCGACGCCAAGAGCAGTTTCATGATCTCCGCCGTCGTGCAAGGGTGAACGCACGCCCAGTTCCCGTCGTTGAACTCGCTCGGGTTGACGTACGGACTGATGACGGGGTCGGAAACTCGGTTGCGCGCGCGGTTCGGATGGAGCAACGCGAGCACCTGTTCTGGAGTCAACTGTGTGTCCGGAAGTCGACGAACGTTCACAGCCAGCACCGGCACGCGAAACGATGCATTATAGGTGATGTGAAACCGCACGCTCAAGCCCCGAATTTGACGCCGGCGCACCTGCGGATCGTCGTCGTCGTCGTCCAAGTACTCGACGACGGCTTGCGTCTCGTCCGCCTCAAGCTCGACGTATCGCGCCGAAGACGCGTCCATCGCGATTCTCCTCTGCGCGAGCCCATCGTTCGCGAACTCGAGCGCGCCGTCGTCGAACTCTTCTCTCGACATCGTTCCATCCACGAACGACATGTCGACGCTCGTTTTCAAACTTGAATCGCCGCACGCGTTATCTATCGTTTCGCCCTTCCTCTCTTCGCCTCCGTCCCCGCGCTCGACGCCGCCGAACGTTTCCGACTGAAAGGATTCGCCCCGGCTCTCGTCGTCGCCCGCTCCTCAGCCCCCTCGCGCGTCTCCGCGCCGCCCGCGTCGTCTCCGCTCGCGTCGCCTCGCGTCGACGCGCCCAACGTCGTCTTCGCCTCCGCCTCCAACGCCGCCCGCCTCTCTCGCTCGCGCCGTCTCGACTCCTCCGCGAGCGCCTCCGCCCTTTCCGTCGCCTTTGCCGCCGCTTGCGCGCGCTGCTCTCGCCTCTTCGCCTCGTGCCGCGCGCGAGATTGCGAGAGTTGTCTGATTAAGATGTTCGTCCCGTCCGTCTTGACGCGCGCGCGCTCGGCCGGAGGCTCTCTCGAGGCGCTGACGTACGGTCGCAGCGTACCCGCGCTCGTCGTCGGCGTGAGTTCGCTCGCGGTGAACGCGCCGCGCGAAGGAAGGGAGTCGAGCTCGGACGACGACGCGCGCATCGACTCGTCGGCGTCGAGGTATGCGGACGGCGCGTCTCGTCGGCGTCGGGTCGAGTGTGTGGTCTCCTTTTTACAGGTGCTACATGTGTGGATGAATGAATAAATGATGCGATGCTTTCGGGAGGTGTGATTAGTTTCTATGTTTTCGGTGGTATCGGCGCGCTCACGCCTTTTCGAGAATGCCCTTCACTCGAACCATACCCTTGGGCGTGAGGTCCAACTCGCGTCTGAAGCGCTCGATCTCCTCGGCGTCGCCCTCGACGATGATATCGACGGTGGAATCGTCGTCCGAGGTGACCATCTTCACCTTCACTTGCTCCTTGCGTCCGGCGTTGTCGAGATAATACCGTCCCGAGAGCGGAGACGCGAGCGCCAACGCGTACCACGCGTCACCCCCCGGAAGGGCGATCGAGCACACCAAACCGACGCACAACAATCCAATCAGCACACAAAACGTGATGTACGCCGCCGTACCGCGTTCCGGCGCGATGTTACCCTCAAACGTAATCACTTCGCCCGCGTCCGCCACGACGTAGTTGTTTCTACGAAAAAACGCGCCAATCTCTCTCGCCCGATCATCCTGCGACATCGCCCCCTCCACTTTCGGCCCGTCCACCTCGAATGTCTTCCGGGCGATCTTACTCTTCGCGCTTCGTTTGACCAACGAATACAGACCCGGCGCGCTCAGCACGAACAAAAACAACGTCGCGTAGTACGAGTTCGCCGTGCCCTCGGCCAAGCGTCCATCCGCGAGCGACCACAGCGCGAGCGCGCTCACCGCGCTCGCGGGCGTCGTCATCATCGTCGTCGTCGTCTCCCTCGCGTCGTCATCGCGTCGCACCGACGCCACCGTGGACGAGCGCCGCGTCGTCATCGCCGCGCGCGTTCGGAACGATGTCGCGCGTTTCCCCGCGCGCGCGGTGCGTCCCGCGCGCGCGGTGGCGACGGGAAGCCGCGCGGAGATGACGCGCATCGTGTCTTCGCTCCTCGACCGCGCGCGCGACCACGACTCGTGCGCGGCGACGTGTGCGAACGCGCGCGCGAGGTTCCGGGGGGGGCACGTCATCAAAAGGGTTTAGGGCAATTTCATCGCGCGGCGGTCTCTGCGCCGCGTCTCTCGCACGCGCTCACTCGCGAGCGAAGTGGCGACGAATGCGATCAGCGGATTCGCGCACGGTGTCGGGCTTTTTGCACACGGCGAATCTGACCAGGGATCGGGGGACGTCGGCGGAGGGGAGGAAGAAGACGGAGAGCGGGACGGCGGCCACCTTGGCGTGGGACGCGAGCTCGACGCAAAAGTCGACGTCGGATGCGCCGGTGGAGGAGACGTCGCAGGTGAGGAAGTAGCCGCCCTCGGGCTGGTAGACGGTGAGTCCGGCGTCTTCGAGCGCGTGGGCGAGGGTTCGGGCGTTGTCGGCCATGACGGCGGCGTTTTCGTCGGGGACGACGCGACCGCGAGGCGATCGCGCGTCGGCGGAGATTTCATCCAGAGCCGCGGCGACGCCGAGTTGAAGCGGCGTCGGGGCGGCGTAGGACATTAAGCTGTGCGCGGACTTGATGGCGTCGATCATTTTCGGAGGTCCAACGGCCCATCCGACGCGCCATCCCGTGAGATTTAATAGTTTGGACGCGCTGCCGATGGTCACCGTTCTGTCTCGCATGTCGCCAATCGTCGCCAAGCGAACGTGTTCGAGCGCGGGGTCGAACACCGAACGCTCGTACACCTCATCCGAGATGACGAACAGATCTTTTTCCTCGGCGATCGCGGCGATGCCTTCGAGCTCTTTCCTCGATAAGACGTGCCCGCTCGGATTGTGCGGCGAACAGCTCACGATGGCGCACGTGCGTCCCGAGACGCACGCGCGACGAATCGCGTCGACGTCCACTACGAATCCATCCTCCGCTCTGGCTCTGATCACAACGCACGTCGCTCCCACATCGTCCGCGATGGCTTTGTACCAAGGAAAAAACGGCTCGACGAAGACAAACTCTCGCGCGCCCTCCGGCGCCGCGCGCATCGCCGCCTGAAATGCCCCGTACAGCGCCTCCGTCCCGCTACACGTCACCACGATCGATTCCTCCGATCCTACAGAGTACCCAGTGCGCTCGTAATATCGCATCAACGCCTCGGTCAACTCCTTTCGTCCTCGGACGGGCGCGTACTGATTCGCGCGCGCGTCGCCGCCCGTCATCGCTCTCGCCGCCGTCGTCGTCGCCGCGACGCTCTCACCGAAATCCGGCCATCCTTGCCCTAAATCACACACGTCCGGCGCGCTCGCCAGACGCACGATGCGTTCCCACGTCGCCGCGGCGTCGTCCGCGCTCGCCATGGATGTCCGTAACCGAATCGCCCGTCGCGCGTCGGCGCGCGCGATGCTCACGAGTTTCAGCGCGCGGACGCGACGCCGAAACTCGCCCGACGACGTCGCGCGCGCCTTCACGCGCGCGCGCGACGCCGCGCACGACCCCACGCGCGTCGTCGTCAACGACGACGACGCCGCCGCGCCGGAATGTGTCGGGACGTGACTATTTGACCATTCATGACTCTTGAATGGGGGACTCCAGAGGAAGAGCCGTTCCCCGGCGTCCCGCGCGTCCCCGCGCGTCCCCGACCGCACACGCGCGCGCGGACGAGGACGCGCGTCGAAACGACGCGCGCGCGCGCGCGAACGCTCGTCATGGATCCGCACGATCCGCAGTCCTCGCACGCGCCCGCGTGCCCGAACTGCGGGAAGCGTGAAATCAAGCTCGAGCCGACGCTCGGGAGCGAAATTTGTCAAGCGTGTGGGGTCGTCTACACGGCGAGCGTGTTGCAGACGACGCTGAATTGGACCGAGGATGGGTCCGCGGATGGCACGTTTTTACAGGACGGTGCGCACGTGGGCGCGCACTTGGCGGCGGCGAGAGCGCAGATGGTGTCCATGTCCGGGGCGTCGCACGTGACGAGAAACATGTTTCGGGACAGAGAGTCGACGAATCTGTATCACATCTCGAAATCGGTCGAACACACGGGGGCGCTGTTGAAGTTGAACAAGGATATCATCGCGGAGGTGAAGGATCTGGTGACGCGGGCGTCGGATGGGAAATGGGGACAGGGTTTGTGGACGAGTCAACTCACGGGGGCGTGCGTGTACTCGGTGTGTCGACAGAATAATCTGCCGGTGAGCATGCGAGAGGTGGCGGAGGCGTGTTCGGTGAACGTATTTACGCTGGGACGGGTTTTTCACAAGTTGCAAGAGTTGCACGGGTTGAAGATGCCGCCGTTGGATCCGGAGAATTACGTCGCGCGCGCGGTGGCGGCGCTTCCCGAGCTCGCCGCCATATCCAACAAAAACTCTACGGTGCAGCCGCAGCGAGGGAGCATGACCAGGAGCGTCATGATCGCGCCGACGGTTCGAGATGCCAAGACGTTGCTCAAGTTTGCGTTCTCCAGAGGTTTGCTCATCGGACGCGATCCAATCGTCATCGTTGCCGCCGTGGTCATCGTCGTCGCTCGGTTGCACGGAGTAAAAGTGAGCGTAGATCGCGCCGCGCAGGCGTCGCGCGTACAGAGCGTCTCCGTGCGCAAACGTTTGAAGGAACTATTGGGTGAGATCATCGCCTTCGCGAAGAAGTTTCCGTGGGGCGAGGACATGAGCATGAAGCGTCTCGACGATTACTTGGGCATCGCCTTCAAATTCATTGCCACCGTGGAATCGAGCAAAGAATCTTCAGGTTACGACGTCATAGCGCCGGCGAGCGTCTCGGATGGGTTACCACCCGCGTTCCGAACGGCCGAAGACGAACGTTCGAAAGTCTTAGATAGCATCTCAAAGGTTCGAAGTCATTCGGTGGCGACGAAAATCGGTACGGCGCGCATCGCGCACTTCGCGGCGGAGGGCGACGAAGAAGTCAAGGAGGAGATGGCGTCAGAACCCATTCGAACGACGAGCAATAACTCCACCTCCACGGGTCCGATCATTCTCGCCAGGCCGCTCGAACCGAGCGCGAAGCGTAAGCGCAAGGTGTCGAGAGGCGGCGTCAAACGCGTCAGGCACCTTCCGGGGGTGCCGAGGACGCCCGCCAAACCGCGCGGCGCCCCGCCGAAACTTGACGATGACCCCGAGCCCGCGTTGCCGTTTGGTCTTCCCGAGGATAAAGATTTAGGCTGGCAAGAGGTCATGCTTCACGGACTCTTACTCGCTGGCGTCCCAGAACGTCTGCTCTCCACCGAGATGAAACCGCTCGTACCCGATAATCGCGAGAACGTCTTTGACGCGGGAGAAATTTTCTCAAAAGCCATGGCGGAGCGAAGCATCGACCCGCTGCTCAAAGAGACGGACGCCGAGCGAATCGAGCGCGAGGACCGCGCCGCGATCGAGGCCATCGAAGACGATGAGTTGGATTACATGTTCCGCACCGAGGAAGAAAAAGAAGTCGTGCGTCTCCTTCGAGAACACGAGGAGCACGCGCTCGCCACCTAGCGGCGCCGCCGATCGCATCTTTCATTGCTGCTTTCATTTTGTTTTGCTTGTAACAACATCACGAGACGTAGACCCGTCGTTCATCACCGTCCCGAAAAAAACGACGCCGCCGGACGCGCGTGTTCACCCTTTGGTCGAATCCCCTCGCGTCGCTCGCGACTGACGCGTCGTCGAGCGGACGTGCTTCCATCCTTTTTGTCGATTTCCGATTCCCAATGCTCCCGCGCATCCTCTCGCCAACGCCCCCGCGCGTCTTCCTTGGCGTCGAGCATCGCATCGAGCGTCTCCGCCATCGCGTCCGCGTCCGTCCTCGCGAGCTCCGGATTCAACGCTCGCGGTCGTCCCGTCAACGCGCGAAGAATTTCCCGCCGATTTCCCAAATCCTCCTCCGCGATCCAATCCGCCGTCGCTCGATCCAGATACCTCGCCGTGAAATTTCTATCCCCCGTGTTCGTCGCGAACACCACCTCCGCCCCCTCCGGCGCGCGCCAATCCGAGCGTCGACGTTCCGGATGTCGCCACGACCGCGACCCAGTCATCTTCCTCGCCAATCTCCCGACGCGAACGTCGATGAACGGCGTCGCGTCGAATTCGCGCGACGACGACGAGACCACGGATGAAAATCCGAGGAGCGCCGTCGCGACGCGCGCGCTCGAACCCTCGCGCACGTCGTCGTTCACGAAGACGACGTACGTCTGTCTCGACGACATCGACGCGCGAATGAATGCGACGCGAACGCGCGTCCGTTCGTCCTCGTCCTCCTCGTCCTCCTCGGTCCAGCGCGGAACCGTTCGACGCGGGAATTTTTATCTCGCGCGCCCGTCGCGTCGTCGCGCGTCGTCGCGCGTCGCGCGTCGCGCGTCGTCGACGAAATCGTCGTCGTGTGACGATCGATATCGACGCGGTCGAGACTCTCGGGCGCGCGGTCGTCATCGCGCGCGCGACGACGTCGAGCGTCGAGCGTCGCGTCGTCTCATGGAGACGAGTCGATTCGCGCTCGAGCGCGGTGAATCGCTCGCGCTCGAGGTACAGGCGCCGCACGCGCGCGACATCGTGCGCGGCGCGAAAACCATCGACGTGCGCTCGTACGTCGTCGACGGCGTGATCGGGGACGGCGCGCCGCGCGTGTGGATCGTGGAAACGCGCGGTGGAACGCCCGGACGGTCGGTGTTGACGGACGCGTGGTCGCGAGACGAGATCGGGGCGAGGGCGTCGTGTCGAGACGGAGGCGCCGCCGCGGTGGTCGGGTGGGCGACGTTCGACGCCGTCGTCGCGTACGAGAGCCGAGAGGCGTTCGAGCGCGACGCGCGCGAACATCTCGTCGACGATCGCGCGTCGACGTACGCGTTTCGTCCGGGAGCGGCGTGTTTCGGGTGGCGCGTGGGGAATCGAGGCGTTCGCGCGGGTCGTCTGCGAAGTCTTCGGCGAATCCATCGAAGCGTCTTCGCGATACGGTTCGACGACGACGTCGAGGGTGAAAACGCGTAGGCACGGCGCGCACACGGCGCGTCACGATCCAACGCGTCCCGAGTCGCGTTCGTTTCCATCGTCTCTCTCGCTCTCGCGCGTGGTATCTCGAGTAATCCGAATCGGCGTCGGCGTCACACCGAGGCGCGTCGAGTCATGGCGTCGGCGTCGTCCGAGACGCTCGACGCGATCGCCTCGCGCGCGCGCGCGCTCTCCGTCGCGTGTGACTCTCCCTCGACGTCCGCGTCGTCGCGATCTCGCGAGAGACTCGACGCGATCGACGCGCTGCGCGACGCGGTCGTCGAATGCGATGGGTCGACGACCGAACGCGCGGACGAAGCCCTTCGCGCGGGTGAGGACGCGCTCGCGACGTGCGTCGTCGAACCGGCGGGTGAAGTCTCCGCGCAGCGCGCGACGATGACGCTGTGCGCGTGTTATCGAGCGACGGAGGCGGGATCGATGTACTCGCGCGCGAATCAACTCTTGGACGCGGCGACGGAGAAGAACGCCTCGGCGTTCGCCAAGGCGTCCACGTTCAAGGCGTTGACGCGTTTGGTGAAGGAATTCAGAGAGCGGTTGAGTGGGAACGCGTCGGCGTACGCGCGGGCGGCGAGCGCGAATTTCCGACCGAACGATGACGCCGAGTGTCGCCGGGCGGCGACGGCGTTTTTCGCGGCGGCGTGCGAGGCGTCGACGGGGAATTTGGATGGGAAGAGCATCGCGGGGTATCACAAGGCGTTGGCGAGGATCGAGAGCGATAAATCGGAGGGCGTGCGCGCGGCGGTGGCGGAAGCGTTCGGGATGTTGACGCTCGCGTGGAGCGCGTCGAGAGAAAAGGGGGCGGCGGGCGACGGCGATTTGGACGTACACGCGACGGCGCAGCGCGTCGTGCGCGCGCTGAGCGATGAGAGCGCGCGAGTGCGGGACGCGGCGTCCGGGGCGTTGGTAAATGTGGCGTTGGCGTGCGCGAGGGGTGCGCTCGCGGAGTCTCGCGATGGTGAATTTGAAACCGCGGCGGAGCCGGCGTTCGCGCGCGCGGCGCGCGTCTTCATGTACGCGCCGTTCGTCGCCGCGAGTCGAGGACACTCGCGCGCCGATGAACGCGTGTGCGTCGGCATCGCTCGCGCGTGGTCGATGTTCGTGCATCGCGCGCAGAGCGAAAACATCGCCGATAGATACGAAATCAGAGAGTGTACCGTGAAGACGCTGCTCTCGCGAGCCATCGAAAATACACCGCTCGCGTGCGCCTGCGCCATTTACGTGATTCGGGCCGGATGTTTGGTCAACGCGGACGAAGCGAGTCTTCGAGCGACGTTAAGCATCGTGATAGATGCGTTGAAGTCCGAAGATTCGTGCAGAGTGCTCGTCGCGACGCGCGTCGCGAAGGACATAGTCGAAGTCATCGGAAGCGTCGACGGAGAATTGTGGGAATCGACGGCGAGTTCGTTGACCGAAGTTCTCGCGCACGCCGATCGAAACGTCCAGGGAGAAGCAGTATTCGCGTTGCGCGCGCTCGCGCTCGCGTGTCCGACCAAGTTTGTGACGCAACTTCTTCGAGCGATGGCTCAACTCGGCGCGCTCTTCGCCGCCGTGGACGAAGCCGATTCAATCAAGGCGCGAGGCGCGGCGTTTCACACCGCGGCGTTGGTGTCGATCGGTGCCGAATTCACATGTGGATTACCAGAGACCATCTTTCGCGACGCTGTGACGCTTGGCATACGGTGTGCGACGGGTCCAGGAAACGCACGCGTGCGCGAGGGAGGATGGGTCGTCATCTCCGCGTGTCTCGCCGGCGCTGGCGCAGACGTCGCCTCGAAAATGTGCGGCGGTTCCATCAAGTTTGCGTTGACGGCAACCTTCGACGCGGTCGTCGAGAGCGGAACAGAGGGAGAATTCGGGGAGATTTACGCCGCCGCTGCCGTCGCCGAAGCCCTCTCGGCGTGGCTTATGGGCAGTCAGAGCGAAGCGGTGAGCCTCGTGCCGCTTCTGAGCTCCGGTATCTCAGCGGCCGAGCGTATTCTTGGATCGCGGCACGTGTCTGGCGCTGAAGAACACGCAAAGTCGCTCTTCATATTTCGTATGTTTGAGCTGTTGAACTCGGTTCACGACACGGCCATCTATGAACAGCTCCATGGAAGAGTGGTTGCTCTTTGTCAGGCGAAGACGCGTGCGGGGACGAGTGCGGATGAGCCGCAGCCTGAAAACTTTTTGAGATCACAACTCAGTGCGGATGACGCATATCTTGGACCGTGGACGTCGAAACCCGATGAATATTTGGAAGAATTGTGCAACTTTGAGGGCGCGAACGATTCACCGCATCCGCGCGTCTGGATTGGACTCTCTGAGGCGCTCGCGTTTCCCAAGGCGAGATCGATGCGCGCGGCGACGCGACAGGCGCAAGGTTTACAATTGGCAAAAGTGTTTACGGCTTCGGCAGAGTTGAGGTTCGGAATCTTGGCCTACTTCTTGAACACGGCGCACAGGGTGCTCGGAACCGCGATGGAGGATAGAGATGCGTATGAAAGGGGCGTGTTTGTCCCGAAAAAGCCAAAGGTGCTCAGCGTGCTAGGGGCGACGCTTAGACGAAGGACGAGATCAGGAGGTGTTGAGGAGTTACACGAGCGAACCATCGATCTGACGCTTTTAAGCGCTGATGTCTTGGCTACGGCAAAGCACTTTGTCGAACACACCAAGACACAAGATGCCACTTTAATGGCGGAGTTCGTAAAAGTGGCAAATATCATCCGTTACGCCGAATTTGCGTCAACGCCGCACTGGCGCGCGCTCGCAGAAATATACGCGTACTCAAACGCCATGAATCCAGATGCGAGCGCTCTCGCGAATGCGCTGATTCAGGCTTCAAAAGAACTCGTGGATATTCCGAAGGATTCTCCCGCCCGTAACATCGGTGCGCTGTCCGTCGCTGCCACCTTTCGCTGCGCCGGCGTGATGGCACTTCGTCAAGCGTGCAGACCAGTCGTAACGAATCTGTTGCAGGTGAGCATGCAAGTCGATAACGTTAACTCTTCACACATCTGGTCCACGCACGGCATCTGTGTCATCGGTACGCACGCTGGTCAAAGTTTCGTGCGTGACGCCGACGATGGCATCAACTTGGCGTTTGCGTTGGCCGATGCTCCGTTCTTACTCGACGAAGATAACGGAACGATGACTCGACTAACGGCAGCAAGATTAGTCAATACCGCAATGGCGGCCATCGGCCCTGATCTGGATCACGAATCCACCGCGTTCAAGCGTTCAGAATCTCTCATTGAAATTCTCAGCGAAAGCGAAGAACCGGCGGCTCGTCTTGAATCGACAATCTTCGCGCAGCACATCGCTACGTTCACGCCTCACACCGAGCGTGGTCGTGCGTTGCTACCTCGCTTGCGTCTCATGCTCAATGCAACCATGGATTCTTCGACGACGAATGCAGTGCTCTCCATCTTGAGACACATCCTCGAGAGAGATAGTTTGAACATCGCGTCACAGAGCGGTCTGGACGCCGAACTCCTCACCGTGTTGGATCGAGAAAGCAACCCGAAGACGAGAGACACGATCAAACGATGCATCGAGTTATACATCAAGGATGTTTGTAGACGCCAGCCTCGCGAAGCGATGGTGAGTCTGTCCGAGGTCGCGCTGCACACGACGAATCCTGTGCGAAGCGCCTCGAGCGCGGCAATCGCGTACGACGACGAAGAGGATGACAACGCTGATGCTGATCTTGCCGTGGTCGACGAAGCGGAAAATTCGACGTTTGTCGAACGCGGCGCGCCGAAGTTGAGCACTCGTCTGTTCGCGGCGCATTTGCTGTCGCAAATCCCGTTGCTCATCGGGCAGGAGGTAGAACACAGGAATCTTGAGATTGCCAGACGCAGTGCCGACGATCATTGGATGGCGTTACACGCGCAGCACGCGTTCGATCTCGCATACAGACTGTCCGTATCACCGGTCGACGCGCTTCACGCGCCGGGTTTGGACATGTTCTCGAATTTAATGGATCTCTGGTCGCACGACAAAGATCCAGACTCGGTGGCGGATGGCGACGAGCGGGTCTTGTTTGTGCTCGAACAGTACCAAGCACAACTTTTATCGGCCATGCGCGCAAGCGATCCGGAGCACGCATCGTTAGAAGGACTTTTGGCGTTATTGCGGTTGGTCTCGAGCGCGCTCACGAGCTGCATCACGGGAGAAGACGCGGCGATGACGCGACGTCTCGCAAACGTCGTGACAAAGATGGCGCTCGAGTGGCGAGAGGGGAGCTCCGATATATTGTGCGGAAAAGCGTGCAACGAGACGGTCGCGATGCAAGCGAGATATTCACTCGTCGTGAGCATCGCCAGAATTGCATCGAGCGGTTCGGAGGCAGTACCGAAAGATGTGCTAACGTCCATCAACGACAAATGGCTCACAATTGTCGACGCACCGCCGATTTACGCGACGAACGACGACGTGATTGCGATCATCACGACGTGTTCGACAATCGAACAAGAGGAGACGCGACTCGATTACCTGCGCACACTGTGCTTCAAATCGATCATATGCGGTTTCGTGAAGAACCATGTGCTGTGTGAAGCAAACGTCCACATGGCTCTGCAAGCGTTGAAAAACATAGTCGAACGTCAGGCGAGCGTTTTGCTACCGAGTGAAGTAGAGGTGATCGGAGAGGCCGTGAAGCACCTCGACGATCCAGCGACGTACGACGAACTTTCTGTCTTCATGGATCACATGGTGACGGCGGAAAGAATTCGCGCAGATGCTCTTGTGTGCGCCGTCGAATTACTCGTGAGCGTCATGTTCAAGACGAGCGCGAGATTGTTTTGTGAGATGCTTGCGACGTGTTTGAAGCTCGCAAAGCGAAACAAACGCGCGAGCGAGCGCGTGTCAGCCGTCGTGGCATATATATTCACCGATGAAAACAACGCGTCTCATCGAATGTGTGTGCTTCAGACGATTCGAGATGCTCAGCCGGAAATCATGTTGCACGCGTTGAAGACGTCTGGACACGTCTTGGCGAGTTTCGCGCGACGAGAGACGAGAATGTGTTACGAAAAAAAGGTCTCGGGTGAAGAAAGTCCGGTCAACGAGTTCGTATCGCACGCTCTTCAGACGTGGGCGGCGGCTTTCCTGTTGCTCAAGGATGAGGTTGAGAACCCGATGTGCGCGACGTGTCTCGCCATTTTTCTTGCCATCGCAGTGGAGGTTGTGTCACCAGAAGGAATCGTTCAGGCCGCCATCGACCCCATATTGGGTAAATTGGCGTCTCAAATATTAGTACGATTAGCGACGGTGTGCGCTGATCCGTTTCGACACGTCGTGGGTCAACTTTCGGACGAGTCAAAGGCGCGCTTGCAAACCGTCTTAAATTTCACGCCGCAAAAGTAGAGAGTATAGCGCGCATTGCATCGCGAGTTAGTTGCGGTGTTGTACTATTGTAGTGTAATTATTGGACGTAATTAACTGTGTGGTTTTATCTACTCGACGCTTGGTGCACGCAATCCAGGTACGGTTGCGGATCCAACATCTGCTGTCTGCCTCCCCCGCGAATCGGTTCCAACTTGTTATTCGATACCTTCGCTTCTCGCAAAACATCCAACATCTTGGATTTTCTCTCCTCAAACTCCATCTCCGCGAGTTTGAACACGGCTGTGTCTAAATCGTTGCACTCGTACAGTTTTTTCTTGAGCTCCGGATCCATAGTGCCCTCGCTATGGTCGTCGCTGTGCGGATGATTCGCCTTGAGCGTATCGGGAAGCAATTTTCTCCTGTCGTAGTTGCTATCGCTCGTCGATAACGGCTTCCTGCGCAGGGCGAAAGCGAGCATGCACGCACCCTCATTGAAACGGTGAGTGAGACCAATCCAATCGAGCTCTCGCACGCGCGCCAACGCCATTTTGCGGGCGCTCGCGTGGTCATCCTTGACGGCAAACCATTTGTCTTCGAGGAGCTTCTTCGTCTGAAAGTTCGTATCCAAACGACCTTTGCAGTGATCTTCCAACATGATCTTGGCAAACTTGCTATCTGGACCGAAATCCTTGAGCTCCTCTTCCGTGAGGGCCGAGCCGAGTGGCGTTTGTACCAGTTTACCCCAACCGAGCTTGGCGCGCAAATCGTGATACATGAACACCTCGCTTCGCCACGCGGCTTGCTCGTACTCGGCGGGATCGCGGAACATTCCCATCAGTATCTTCGGTCGAGTCGGCGCTGCCCCTTGACGCTGTGCCTCATCCGCGCGTCGCATGAGTTCTCGTCCCGTGTGGCTCGTCAGGAGTCGACAATCTCTCCAGTTTTCATCAGACGCATCCTCGAGCGGACGCGGACGACCGGGTTCCCACACCGTCCCTGCTTTCCACACGGTTGTCAAGAATAAGGCGCTGCCTGGGCACAGAGAGCGCGCGTCTCGCAACTCCTTGTCGAGCATGACGTCTTCGTTTCGCACGCGATCGATGATGGAGAGCGTTTCTGGACGATCAGAGTTCATCAGTTCGAGCGCGTGAAGCACCAGCGACGTCCCGCCGCTCTTCTCCGTGTGAAAGTACACGGGCATGATGGGTGCGGACTCCTCCTCCATCTCCACCTCGTCTTCGTATTCGTTTGGTGATCCTAAGATGGGCTCAGCCGCACCTCCGCGGTCATTACGACTGTGCTGTTCAGGAGGGTGCGCCCCCGCTTTATCGTTCTCAGTCTCCTTCTTTGATAATTGTGCGATGCCATCTCCACCGCTCATCTCGGCGCGGTGTCTATTCCAAGCGCGTTCTTCGTCCGCCAAGGCTCGAAACTGCTTCTTCTTCTCGAACAACTCCTTCCCCGCGTACTCGATGTCGTTTTCATCCCTCACCAACTCGGCGAAACCGTGTAAATCGATACCAAACACCGATTTAAGGCGCGCGTCGATCGTCTCGCGCTTCACTTTATCGATATCCTCGTACCCGAGCGCGGGCTCCGAGGCTCTCGCCTTGTCGCGCACGGACACCCCGGCCACGAGCAAGCACGCGCCGACCCCGAGCGCGACCGCGCCTCGCCTTCGGACGTGCGCCCATTTCGACCCTCGAGACGTCGCGTTCGACGTCTCACCGTCGTGTAAAAGCCCGGCGCGCTCGGCGTCGGACATGAACGATGATCGTTCGCCGCGAAAGCTCAACACCCGAGGATCGGCGACCACCGACGTCGCCTCGACGCGACTACCGCTCTCGCGACCCGGTGAGAGCGTTCTCACGCGCGTTTCGAGTCTCTTCGCGCGCGACGACCGTTCGTCGTCGTCCACGCGCCTCGCGACGTGCACACTTGTGACGCGTGGCTCGAATTAGTGTTGAGCGCTCGTCCAGAGGCGCGGCGAGGAGACGCGTCTCGCGAAAATGGTACGTTCAATTCAATGACAACGATGCAAAGCTACAGACGAACGACGCGACGCCATCGCTCGTGAACGGTCTCTAATTCGTAATGCTCGAACGCTCTGGCGGCGGCCGCGCCCCCGTCGACGGGTCGTCGCACGCGAAGACTCTCGAGCGGCAGGAGGGGCTCGTTGAGCGAGGGCACGGTTAAATTTTGGCGAATCTCCACGAGTCGGCGAGATAACGCCGCGCTCGCCGCGCCCTTTTCGCTCGATAAACTCTCTCGAGCGCGTTTACCCTTCACCTTCTCCGCGTTGGCGAGCGCGGCGTCGATGTCGCCGTACTCCTCGAGCAGCGCCAACGCGGTTTTCGGACCCACGCCCTCCACGCCCGGAATGTTATCGCTACTGTCCCCGACGAGCGCCAAGAAATCAATAAATTGCTTCGGCTCGATGACGTTATTGTGCATCACTCGAAAATCATCCACCGTGAACGCCTCGAACGGATCGCCCTTGTTGCTCTTGCTCGGTTTTAACATTCTCGTCCTCGATCCGAGCAACTGATAAAAGTCTTTATCCGGCGAACAGATGCTCACGCTGAACCCCTCATCGCTCGCGCGTCTCCCCACCGTACCGATGATGTCGTCCGCCTCCACCCCACTCAAGCGCAACAGCGGCACTCCCATGTCTCGCACCAACTGCTCCACCTTGGGAATCAACTCCAAGAGCGGTTCGGGCGTCGGCGGTCGATTCGCCTTGTACTCGACGAACATTTCGTGTCGAAACGTCTTCCCTTTGGCGTCCATGCACACCGCCAAGTGCGACGGCGCCATCTCGAGCAACGAGCATATCGTGTGCGCGTACGAATACAACACCGACGTGTTCTCACCCGCCGCGTTCATCAATCCCTCCCCTCCGCCGCGCGAGTTCCATCCGTAATACGCGCGAAAAATAAAACTGAGCCCGTCGACGAGGATGAGATGCTTCTCCGGGTTCACCTCGAACGCGGACGACGACGACGACGACGACGACGACGACGACGAGGCGGACATCGAAACATCGCGCTCGTCATCGCTCACGCGCGCCGCGCTCGCACCGTGCGCGCCCCGCCGGTCGTGATGATGATGATGGTGATGGCGATGGTGCTGACGGTTTGAACTTCTCGCGGACGACGCGCGCGTCGTCGACCACGCGCGCGGCGCGGACGACGCGCGCGTCGATACCGAGCGATCGTGTCGAGCGAATCGGCGCGCGAGCGTCGGGACCGCGCGCGCGACGCCCGCGACGGCACCGCGCATGATGATTCGATTCGTCGTCGAGTGACGCGCGCGAGGATGCATCGAACGAAGACGTCACTGGCCGGCGCGGGCGCGGGCGCGGAGGCGGAGGCGATGGCGAACGAACTGCCGATGACGGTGATCGATTTCGTGGACGGACGCGCGCGGTTCGGGTACGCCGCGGAGGGACGCGCGGTGGGACCGACGCTGGTGCGATCGGGGACGGTGCGCGAGAAAACCTCGACGGACGGGCGCGAGGTGGCGTCCGTCGAGCGGTCGAGGGTGCGATGCGTGGACGCGGTGGAGTGCGTCGTGCGAGACAGCGCGTACGATGGACTCGGGTGGCAGCTCGGGATGGAGGGGGCGGTGGTGGCGTGCGAGGCGAGCGGGGCGACGGCGGCGACGAGGGAACGGATGACGAGAATGTTCTTCGAGGAGTTTAATGTCGCGGGGTTGGCGTTCGTTGATAGTGCGGTGTGTGCGGTGTACGCGTCGGGACGCGTGAGCGGGGTGTCGGTGGACGTGGCGGAGCAAGGGACGGATTGCGCGTGCGTGACGGACGGCTCGACGGCGACGGCGACGGCGAGACGAATCGAGGTCGGCGGGCGCGCGATGGACGAGGCGCTGATGCGGTGCGTGAAAAAGAAGCAATGCATCGATCTGGACGCCGATGTCGCGTCGGTCATCAGGCGAGAGCTCGGGAAGTGTGCGTCCACGCGCGAGGAATACGAAGCGTTGGCGAGAGGGTGTCCGACGGTGGAATGCGAGCAAGAGACGTTTAAGATGCCGGATGGATCCGTGTTGAAGCTCACGAACGAGTTGTACGAGTGTGGTGAAGCGCTGATGCCCATCGTGGATGAGATATGCGAGAGCGTGCAAAAGTTGGCGCCCGAGTTGAGACGGCTCGCGCTCGACAACGTGTTTGTGCACGGCGTCGCGAGTCAAGTTTCGGGATTTGACACGCGACTCTTGCACGAGCTCATGAGCAGTCTGCCGCCGTCCATGGCGCCGGTCATGACGAAGGTACCCGAATACATGCCTCCGACGACGTGGAGTCACGCCCCGTGGACGGGCGCCGCGCTTCTGGCCAAGGTTATCTTTTCTTCGAATCAGCACATCTCGAAGACGGACTACAACGAAAACGGGCCCGCGGTATCAAACAGAGGGCGCTGATGGAGGTAAAGCGATAGAGTTATCTAGAAAACGTGTACACTGTAGTAGATGATCCGATCATCAAACATTCATTATTCACCCTCAGCTGCATATTACATGAAATGCTCGAATTAATACGATCGGCCCCACAGAACCCAGCACTTCGCTGGTTCGCCGGTGATGAAGCACTTGGTGCCTTCCTCGAGCGCGGGCTGTTCGAACGGAATGCACAGCGTCTTCGCCGCACCGCCCGCAGATTCCGCCGTGGACTTCTTCTTGACGAGCTCTTCGCTTTCCTTCGTGTTGCACCATGGAGTCAAGATGAGCTTGCGATCGTCGAGCGCGGTGATGAAACCGTCCCAAGAGGTGAGCTTCACGATGCTTTCGTCGCGAGTCTTCTTGGCGCGTTCGAACATTTCATTTTGAATTTGTTCGCACAATTCCGCGCAACGCTTCGGAAGGTCCGCGATGCTGACAGTTTCCTTGGCGCGGTTGTCGCGGCGAGCGATGACGCAGGTGTTGTTTTCTAAATCGCGCGCGCCAAATTCGACGCGAAGCGGCACACCCTTGAGCTCCCAATGGTTGTACTTCCAACCCGGCGTGTAGTTGTCTCGCAAATCGCACTTGGATCGAACACCCGCCGTCTTCAGAGCCTCGCCCATGGCGTGCGCCGTGTCTATCGTTGGAAAGAAAGAAAGGGAAGGTCAGTCATTCGTTCGGTTTGTCAAGCTTTGAAAATTTAGACCCCAAGCCATTATAACTTAGCCATGGCCCGAAGGCATCGACCAGATATTGGTAAAGGCGCCCTGGAATTTAATTTCCGACTCGTTATAAGGCGATTAAGTTCACACAAAGAACAGATCGCAGGTAAGAGAGTCGTTACGAGAAAATTGCCGCGCGAAAAGTCGAAAAACGCACCATTCATCTTCGCCACGTCCTCCGCTGAGAGTTTGCTATTGGGGATAGTGATCACGACGGCTTGCACGGGCGCAACCTTCGGAGGCAAAACCAAACCGTTGTCATCACCGTGCACCATGTACATCACGCCGAGAGTACGCGTCGTGAAACCCCACGAGTTTTGCCACACGAGAGATTTGCCACCCTTGGTATCCTCGAAAGAAATGTTGAACATCTTGGCAAAGTTTTGTCCCAAAAAGTGAGACGTCGCGCCCTGCACGCCCCGGCCGCTACCGGGTACGAACGCTTCGACCGTCGTCGTGTAATCGCCGCCCGCGAACTTTTCCTTTTCAGACTTCATTCCCGGGACGACGGGACACGCCAAGTACTCTTCGTACACGCGTCGATAGAGCTCAAGGATTTGTCGCACTTCGACGTCACACTCCTCCTTGCTACTGTACGCAGTGTGGCCCTCTTGCCACAAGAACTCGCGCGATCGGATGAACGGCGTCGGGTGCTTGAATTCCCAACGGACGACGTTACACCACTGGTTCAATCTCAGCGGCAAGTCTCTGTGAGAGTGAATCCAATTCGCGTAGTGCGGGTACATGACCGTCTCGGACGTCGGTCGAACCGCGATCGGGACTTCGAGATCGGTGGATCCGCTTCGCGTGACCCACGCGACCTCCGGCGCGAAGTCTTCGATGTGATCCTTCTCAGCCTCGAGTCGGCTCTCGGAGACAAACATCGGGAAATAGCAGTTTTCGATGCCGAGCTTCTTGATCTCGGTATCGAAGAAGTCCTTCAAGACTTCCCACTGCGCGTACGCCCACGGCTTCAAAATGTAGCAACCAGAGATGTCGTAATAATCGATGAGATCGCCGGCAATGACGAGTTGCGAATACCACGTGCTGAAATCTTCGTCGCGCTTGACGGATAAACCGAGACCCGTCTCCTTCTTCTTCTCAGCCTTACCCTCGCCCTTGCTCTGCGCGGGTTTCTGTTCCTTGGGTTTCTTTTCCTTGGGCGCCTTAGCCTTGGGCATGCGAATCATGTCGCACATGCGAAGCTTACCCAAGACGGATTTCACGTCGGCGTTCGCCGCCATCTCGTTGACGAATCGCACGACATTCGGAATCGCATCGCGAGCCGCCGGATCGAGTGATTTCGCGAACGCCGGGAATAAATACGCCGCCGCGAGAATGTCCGCCATCGACGGCGCGTCACCCGCCAAGAACCTCTTCTCCCCCAATCGCGCGTTCGCCTTGGCCGCCGCCGCCACCAGCGCCTTTCGCGCCTCCTCGAACGCCTCCTCATCCATCGCCATCCCTCCCGACAGCATCACCGTCGTCGTCATCGCCGGGCCTCTCAATTCCTCCTTCGCGAACGTCGTCCACGCTTCGATATCCTTCGCATCGCACGCGCTCGGGTGCGTCACGCCCGCGTTCGTCTCCGTCGCCCTCTTCGCGACCCACTCCAAGATCGCATCCGCGCCCTCGACCGTCTCCTCGTCCCCGCTCACGAGCACCGGCGGCTTCTTACACGCGCCGGTGTACTTCTTGAACAACTGCGTCGTGAGCGAGACGCCGCCGAGCTTGGCGAGCGCACGCGCGGCGTCGCTCCCGTCGAGGTCTTTGGTGTAGAGGAGCGCCGTCCCGGGCGCGGGCGCGGGCGCGGGGAAGTCGGCGGCGATGGCGCACGCCGCCATCTTATCGTTCAGTGCGCTCGCGAGTGCGTCCATGACGCGCGCGGTCGGCGCGCGGGTGTGTGACGACGTCGGGGACGTCCCACGATGCGATGGACGAGGTCGGGTGAAAAGTGACCATCCGGGACATTTTGGCGGGCGGCGGCGGCGGCGGCGGCGCGCGGGGCTCGTGTGCGTGTACAAGGCTAGACGCTAACGCGACGGGAAATTTCGGGTAGATTTGACTATGTCTAAGAGCGTCGGAAGACCGTGCGCGGTGAAGGCGGCGATGGCGAGACGCGCGCCGTCGCCGTATATCTCGGTCGGATCTTCGCGAATGCTCTGCGCGAGGTACGCGCCGAACGCGGCGTCTCCGTCGGAGACGTTCGGCGCGTTCGTTTGACGCTCGACCCAGAGTAAGGCGAAGAGCTGACACAAACCTTCCTCGATGATGGGTTCTAACGTCGGGAAACCGTTGAGACGGAGGAACATGTGCATGCACTCGTGCGCCAAAATCTGCCCGGAGAGCATTCGAGGCAGACAGGAGAGGACGAGAATGGCGGTGACCTTTTGCGTCGCCGTGCGCGGGATTCGATGCTCCACGATGTCGAGGTGACCGAAAACGTCGAAGACGGATCCCGTGTTCGCGGGTTTCCACGTCGGTTGTCGATACACGGAGGACACGACTTCGACGTGCGAGACGCACATGCCGCGCACTTGCGCCGTGCGTCCGCGGTGCCACGCCTCCTCCTCGTCCACGTTGTTGATCACGTCTTGTGTGCACAAATACAGCGGTGGTCGCTCCCCGCTCGCGCCGAGAGCGCTCAAACCGAACGTGCCGAAAAAATCGATGATGTCGGCATACAACGGTTGCGCGTCCTCTCGATCCACGATGACGGTTTGCACGCACTCGAGACACAAGCGACGATCGTCAGGGAGAGCGACGTACGCGGTGTCGCCTCCACCGCGTTTTTCGTATCGCCCGCACCCGTCGCACTTGGCCGTTCCGTCCACCGCGTGCTCGGGACAATACATTTCCCCCCAAAAGGAATTCGTATTGTATCGAACGTACCCGCCGCTCGAAGGAATGAAACTCGAACACACCGCGCACTTCGGTCGACACCGCTCCGCGTAGCACCTCGCGTGATACACGCGTCGCGCGCCTCCCGGTTCACCCACCATCACCCCGCCCACGGCCGCGCGACCGAAAAACGTCGACGCGTTCGACAAACTCTCCCCGCACGCGCCGCAACGCAAACACCTCAAATGCCACGTCTCTCCGCACGCGCGCACCGCGTCTCGCCGATCGCTCTCCGTGAACGTCTCTCCACACCCACAACACGCCCCTCGGCCGCTCATCGCGCGCGCCGACGCGGACGCCGACACCGGCGCCGACGCCCGACCGCTCGCCGCTCCGTCCCGCGCCTCCTCCTCTTGCAACGCCCTCGCCAGCGCTTCGTCGTTCTCCGTCGACTCTCTCTCCACCGCGCGCCGATCCGGACGTAAGAACGTCTCCCCCAGCGCCTCCCTCGCTCGCGCGCGCGACTCCACGACGCCGACGTCGTCGCTCGCGCGTCCATCGATGAATCGAATCCGCGCCGCCTCATCCGCCCTCGCCGACGCCATCGCCGCGCGCCCGACCGTGTGCCTCGCCGACGCCGACGCCGACGACGTCGACGATATTCCCGCGTCCCTCTCGCGCGTCTCCCCATCGCTCGCGCGCGAGAGATCGCTCCCCATGGACGCGACCGTTACGACGCGCCGCAGTCTCGCGCGCGCGCATGTTCGCGCGAACGCTCGCCTCGGCGTCGCGCGTCTGCGCCCGCGCGCCTCGCGCGACGACGACGACGACGACGGCGCTCGAGACGACGCGCGTCGCGCGCGTCTCCTCGAACCGCGACGCACCTCGCGCGCGCGCCTCCTCGAACGCCGATGACGCGCCCGCGATGGAATTCGACGACGGCGCGCGCGTGTTCGCCCCTCCCGGATTCACGCGCGTGCTCTTCGCCGAGTGCGGATTCGGCGCCGATCAACACGGACAGCGAGCGACCAAGGCGGCGACGCGGGCGTGTCGAAACGCCATCGAGTTTAATTCGATTCCATCGATTCGCGAATTGGTCCCGGGCGGATACGCCGGGATGAAGATTCACGTGCATCTCGGCGTTCCGGAGGGATTCGACGTCGATGTCGAGAAAGTTCGCGAAGTGTTTCCGTACGGTGAGGTGACGAGCGTGGATGTGGACCGAGGGGGGTTGAAGACGAGATCGTGGATCGAGTTGCCGGCGCAAGGGGACGACGGGGACGATTTCATCGTGTGCGTGGCGAACGTGAGCGTCGGGTATTGATGAAGACCGTTACGCGTCGAGCGGTGGTGCGCGCGGTGAGTCGTGGACGTGGACGTCGTCGATATCGTCGTCGGCGAAGATGTCGTCGTCGTCTTCTGAAAACGCGTCGTCGTGAACGTCGTCGAGGACGTCGCGCGCGTCTCGGTCTTCGTCTTCGTCTTCGTCGTACGCGTCTCGAGGCGGATCCATTCTCGCGACGTCGACGTCATCCTCGCGCGAACTGCAATACGACGACGGTGAGGAACACGACGAGACAGTCGAGTGTCTTGGCGCGCGCGCGTGCGTCTCGCGCACGCGAAGATTGGACATAATTTGATCGATGTTTGACCACGAGGCGGCGCTCTCGTCGACGTCGTCTTCGCGCGCGGGCGCCGAGTCGTACGTCTCGCGAAGCGCATCCGGCGACGACGGCGCGCGTCGACCGAACGCCACCTTGATCGGTGCACGAACCGCCGCGTTTCGCTCCCGCACGCGACTCGCTTCGCTCAACGCGTCGTACACGGCGGGATCTTGACTCGGAATGACGGTGTGCGCCGTCGCGCGCACGCCCGGCGGAAAATCGCACTCGCGAGGAATCACGATGGCTTGTTTCGGACCTCCATCACCGTCCGACCCGCACCACGTCTGCGTCTGCGTGTCCCCTCGCAGTGTGAAAATCTTACGCACGAGACACTCCCCTCGAACGACGATGGAATCGATCGATTTATACGCCGCGCTCTCGCTCGCGAAACACACCGGCACGAGCTCCACCAACGGGAGCAACAAATTCACCCACTCTTCCCTCGGTAAATTCCTCAGCGGCACCTGACAGTGCAACGGCGTCGCCCGCACGTCCGTGAACGACGAGCTGAACACCAACCGTCTTCTCGTCTCCCCGGCGTCTCGCACGCACACCTCCACCGAAAAGCTCGCCCCCGCCCCCGCGCGCACCTGCGCGCACACGATGGGCTGCGTCGCCCCGATCGCGCGTCCGTCCTCCCCTCGCGTCAACGCGCGTCCTCGCACGCGCGCGACGTACCCCCTCGCGCGCGCGTCGTACGTCGTCCCACCGCCACCGCACCACATCGCGCGCGACGTCATCGACGACGACGACGAACGGGTCGACCCGCGCGTCGTGGTCACGGTCGCGCGCCGGTGCGTCTTCGCGTCGAAGAGATCCACGTGCGCCCCACCTTGAAACGTCTCGAACGTCGACATATCGCGACGCACACACGACACAAAAAAATACACCGTATCGATCGCGCGCGTCGACGTCTCGCGATCGCCCTCGCGGTCGCGTCGACGCGTCGACGAGGAATCGAATCGTCGAATCACAACCGCGCGTTGACCTTGACCGCACACACCCGCGTGTGGTCTCAGATGGACCACACCCGGACCATGAGTGGGCCCCGCGCGGAGGCCCACGGGGGAACGACGGGCGTTCGAGTGGCGACGCGCGATGACGCGACACACGCCGACGCGCGCGCGACGAGGCGCGACGACGATCGTCGAGCGCGTACCGGTGCGTACAGTCGACGCGGTCGCGCGGTCGAGGACTCGGTGTGCGTCGTGGTATTCATTCATTCGTGTCGCGCATCGGCGCTTTGATTTTTGATTTTTGAAAAATCAGCGTCATCCATCCATCGGTCCGTGAGGGGTGCGTCGAACGAACGGACGGACGGACGGACGGACGGAAACGATGGGGGACGAGGGAACGGCGCCGTCGGAGTCGTTGACGACGATCGCGCCGTTGCAGTTGCGGTTCGAGGATATCTCGGTGCACTCGCCGGGAGTGTTCGCCAAGTCGGACGCGATGAAGACGCTGCGCGAGGCGCCGGACGGCGTCGGGTTTCGCGCGGCGTTGAAAGAGTTGAATCAGACGGAGGAATCGTTCGCGAAGATTTTGTCTCAGGCGCGGGAGAAGAGTCTTGGGAACGGTGATGGGGATCTGGAGCGAATCAAGGCGCAGATTAAACGGTTAAAGTTTGGGACGATTGAGCTGTCGACGGAGCAGGCGTTTTTGAAAGCCGTGTTGGAGTCGCGACCGTTGCCTAAGGACGCGCCGACGGAGAGCGAGGGGTTCAAGGCGTTGCAACAGCGATTGAAGAATCTCACGAGTGAAAACGAGCGACGCGCGGAGGAGATGGAGCGCGAGATTGAAAGGCTCGGCGAGGAGTACGAGACGTTTCGCGTGGAGCACAAGGCGTTGACAGAGGTTGTAGAGGAATTGCAAACGTTGGAGGCGGAGGCCGCCGCCGCGGCGTGGGAAGCCAAGGCTGGTGAGGCGTCCGTGAGCGATGCGGACAGAGCCAAGTCGAAAGAGGAACTGCAGCGCGAGCTCGAGACGCTCGACGCGGAGCTTCGCGAGGTGAACGTGCAGTTGAGCGAAAACCAGAGCAAGGCGGGTGCGCTGAAGACGCAACTCGAACCGGACGAGAGTGCGATCGATCAGATCAACGCGCAGGCAAAGTATTTGATTGGTATTTCCAAGGCGGCGGCGAGAGAGGCGGAAATGTCGGCGCAGATTGCCGAGGCGCAAGAGGCTGTGATGGAGCAAACCAAGTTGTTGGTCGCGCTGCAGGGCGTGGAAATCATGGCCATCGAAGAGAACGCGCTCGTGCTGAAGATTCACACGCACTTGCCGTCGACGCCAGAGTTCGCTATGGAAGGCGCGCCCCCGCGCGGACCGAGCTCCACCACGCACACGGTGACTTTGCACTTGATGAAGGACAGCGCGAGATTAGCGGGCGCCACGCTCGAGCCGTCGGACACGCCCATCCTCGACATCATCGAAGAGGCTGCCGGTATGCCCGTGCTCGCTCGCGCCTTGGCGGAAATCAGACTTCGCATAGCCGCCACCGCGCAGCGCGCCGAGGCGCTCGCGGCGGCGGCGGCGCGAACCGCGCTCAGATGGAGCAGCGGAGAGTCTTTGGTTCGCGCGGCGCTTCCCAACGGAGCCGTCGCTGTTTTCGACATTCCGTTCGAGTGGCCGACGCGAGGTGCGAACATTTCGCTCGTCAACGTCGAGATGGTTCCTCCGCAAGTGGCGCAACTCGCCGTCACCCGCCTCATGACGAAGAACTTGAGCGGCGTCGGCGAGGCGCTCGCGGCGACGAGCGAGGCATTGAAGAACCAATCGTGAACCGCGACGCATGTACTCTCAGAACCTGTGTAATAGTTGATGGAAATCGTCGCGACGACTAAGACGTCACACTACAAAAATCTCTAACATAGTTTACCATCGAACGGCGCCTTTCTTTTTCGGTTTCGGTTTCGGTTGACCGCCGCCCCCGCCGCGACTGCCGCGACCGCCTCCTCCACCGCGACCGCGACCGCCGCTGGGACCCTCCGCGCGCGCCGCGAACGCAGGCATCGCCGCTCGGTCGCCGCCGTCCGTGCGCCCACCGCGATCCGGCACGGCGCCCATGATGACCTTTTTCACCGCGCTCTGCAACCCTTCGCTTCCGGCGTTCACTTTAATCCCCGCCATGGCTAAATCGGCGTATCGAGCGTCGCACACGTCGTCCATCGTCACCTCAGACGTGACGTGAAGATCGGTCACCACCTTTCTCGCGAACTCTTCGCGCACCTCCTTGAGCGCGTGCAGCCGCGGACTGTAACAAAACGACGTCGTCGTCACCTGCGCCCGATTCACCACCATCTCCCGTCTCGCCTTGTACTCGGCGTGCAGCGCCTTCTCCACCTCTTCGATCATCTCGTGCTGTTCGCTCGTCCAACTCGCCGCGTTCAGCACCTTGTGCGTGTGATTCTCTGGCAATTCCTTCAACAAAGCCTCCGCGCGCGTCGTCGCCGCGCGCAGCGCCTCCGCCGCCGACGTCCCGTCCTCGCCCGACCACCCGGCCCGCAAACGCTCCAACGCGCGAGTCGCGCGCTCCGACGTCTCATCCACCTCCATCGCGTCCGCCGGCGCGTCACCGTTCCCCACCGCGCCCCCACGCACGGTTCCCTCGCGCTCTCGCGTCGCCGTCTCCACCGCTTCGAGCTGCAGCGTCGTCGCGCATCTCCGCAGCGCGTCCACGCACGCGTCTCGCGCCGAGACCTCCCCCCGCTTCGCCCGATCGAACACCTCACGACAACGCACCGCGCGCTTCCGTCCGAACCCTCCGCGCTCGAGCGCGTCCGCGCACGCGCGTCCACAAATCGTCAACGCCCTCGCGCCGGCGGCGGTCACGTCGCCCGTCCTCGCGTCGCACGCGCGCGTCAACGCCTCCGCGTCCACGCTCGCGACGTCGACGACGCCGCAATCTTCCAATCGCTCGAGCGCGTCCACCGCGACGTCGATCGCGGACGACATCGCGCGACGCTCTGACGCCCTCGATGCGATTCGACGAAGAAACGCATCCTCAGATCTCGGCGCGCGCGAACGATGAGCGCGACGGTGGGCACGCGCAAAGAGCGGCGAGACGCGGAGATCGAACACCTGGCGTACGCGCTGCGAGGAAAGGAGGGACCGGAGACGCGAAGCGCCAAGCTCGGGGACAATCGGGTCGATTTCATCCGTGGGAAAGATTTCTTCGCCGCGCTGGGCGAACGCGATGACGTCCTCGATGAGCACGCGATGATCGATGGGAAGGAGCGAGAGGCGTGCGAGAAGGATCCGGAGCGAAAGGCGCGGGTGACGGAGGATCGCGTGCGTCACATCGGACAGGTGTTGTTGCAGAGAGGATATCTGATTCGGTGCGAGCGAGAGATTAAACACGCGAGAAAGGGACGGGTGAAATTGGTCAAGTTTCCGCATTATCTCATGCGCACGCGCGATCAGACGTTCGTGAAGGATGCGTTCTATGCGTGGACGTATCAACCGCCGATGAGCTGGACGAGCGTGATGCTGAGCGGGTTGTTCGCGCTCTTCGTGGTGGCGATGTGTTTGTTCCCGTTGGCGCCGATTTGGTTTAAAAAGGTGATCCTGTACGTGTGTTTAGCCATTCTGGGAACGTTCGCGGTTGTCTTCACGGTGAGGACGGTCGTGTTCGTCGCGGTGTGGATCGTGTCCGGCGAACACTTTTGGATCTTGCCCAACCTGACGGACGACGAGATTCCAATCAACGAGATTTTCTCTCCGCTCTTCGCGTTTGATAAACACGCGAAAAAGATTGGTTTGGTGCAGCGCTTCGTCGGTTTGACCATAGGAAGTGCGGTGGTGTACGGATTATACAGCGTCGCGCCGGAGACTGGCGGGGCGGTGGCCAATCTGAACAGGGCGCACGATTCCATCCTGGACTTGTTCAACCTCAAGGATGGACCGAAGAGTTTGGGCGGCGGCGCGAACGCCACGGGTAATCTCACCGCGAACGCGACAAACGGAACGGAGACGCCGCTCGTGGAACAGAACACGACGGCGCAGGAAGACGTCAACGCGACGAACGCGACGGTGATTCCGAGCCTCGACGAAATCCTCGCCGAGGTCGGCGAAGAGGACGACGAAGACGCCGAACAACCGACCGAGGCACCGACGCGCGAGGAACTTTAGAGTGGACGACGACACGCGTTTAATGAATACTTTGCGATTGTTTTTATTTCATCAAATTCAATACTGAACGAATCCCAGAGCGTCGCGCACGTCGCGAAGCGTCAAGTTGGCGACTTCGTTTGCGTTGTCGGCGCCTCGCTTCAAGACGCTGTCCAAGTACCCCGGCTCATCCATAATTTCCTTGTACCGACCTTGAATCGGTGACAAGTGATCGATGACAGCGTCCGTGAGTCGAGGCTTGAAATCGCCCCAACGCATCGATCCGCACTCGGCGAGGACTTCCTCTTGCGACAGCCCGGTGCAGAGTTGGTACATGGTGAGAAGGTTGTTCGATTCCGGTCTTTCCGGGTTACCGAATTCCAAGCCCTCAAACGCGTCCGTCTTACACCTCTTGATCTTCTTCGCGATCTCATCCGGGGTGTCCAACACGTTGATCCTAGATCCCTCCGCCGGATTCGACTTGCTCATCTTGGACGCCCCGTCCGTCAGCGACATGACGCGTCCGCCCTCCTTGGGCGTAAACGCCTCCGGCACCAACAACACGTCACCGCCTCGGTTACGACCGCTCGGCGCCTTACCCTTACGCTTCTTCCACTTCTTCCCACCGTATAACGAATTCACTCGTCCCGCGATGTCTCTCGTGAGCTCCAAGTGTTGCCTCTGATCCTCCCCCACCGGCACCACATCCGCCTTGTACAATAAAATATCCGCCGCCATGAGCACGGGATAATCCAACAATCCCACGCTCACCTCCTCCCCAGCCTTTCTCGCCTTTTCCTTGAACTGAATCATCTTCTCCAACCACCCGATCGGGGCGACGCAATTCAACAACCAACACAACTCGCTGTGCGCCGGCACGTGACTCTGCACGAAGACGTTCGCCTTGTCCGGGTCCACCCCGGCGGCTAAATAAATCGCCGCGCTCGTCCTCGTCGACGCCTCAAGACTCGCGGGATCGTGTCCACCGGCCGTGATGGCGTGTAAATCAACCACGCAGTAAAACGCGTCGAAATCATCCTGCAATTTCACGTAATTTCGAATGGCGCCGAAATAGTTCCCCAGGTGGATCGACCCCGTGGGTTGCACCCCGCTCAACACGCGTTTCCGTCGCGTCGGTCTCGCGTTCGAGACTCGGGCGTCGGCGTCCTCGGACGCGGACCGCGTCTGCGTCGTCGTCGTCGTCCTCGTCGTCGTCGTCGCCGCGCGCGCGAATCTCGGCGTCGGCGCGCGCGCGGCGGCCGGGACGCTCGGGGACGGTCGAACCTGCCCCGCGCGCGCGCGCGCCTTGGTGGACGGACACGCGCGCGCGGCGCGCGCGACGATTTTACTGAGCATGCGCGCGCGCTCGACGCTCGCGCGCGCGACGGCGACGGCGTCGACGCGACGAAAACTGACGCGAGGGACGCGAGAGACGTCACCGCACAGCCATGCGCTCGGACGATGCGTCCGGGACGCTCGCGCTTCGCGCGCGCGGGCGGGAGAGGGTGGCGAGGGCGAGGGAGAGGGCGACGAGCGCGCGCGTGCGTCGACGAGGCGCGCGAGACGAGGGATGGAGGCGCGAGACGACGCGCGAAGAGGGGCGATTCGATGACGCGGGTGACGACGACGACGAGGGCGAGGGCGACGACGTGACGACGTGGACGCCGACCGTCATGTGGCGGGCGCGCGTGGTGCTGGTGCTCATCGATTGGACGGTGACGCTGGTGCGAACGGTGGTGCGCGCGAGACGAGCGGGCGGGGACGGTCGGCGACGGCGACGGGACGGCGATGGCGACGGCGACGACGCGGCGACGAGACGCGCGGCGAGCCGGGATGACGCGGTGGACGCGAGCGCGCTCGTCACGGGATGGAGTTCGGGTCTCGGACGCGCGACGGCGATGCGTTTAGTGCGAGAGGGGTACGCGTTGGTGGTGCCGTATAGGTTGGGGGGGTTCGACGCCGCCGCCGCGTTCGCGAGCGCGTGTCGACGCGCGCGGGCGAATTGTCGCGTGGAATTGGTCGGACCGTTGTGTTTAGAGCGCCAGAAGGACATCGATGCGTTTTCATTGCGCGCGTTGCGGCGACGCGGGATGGACGTGCGCGTGATCGTGCACTGCGCGGCGGCGTTTTCGACGCTCGGAGAGTCGAGTCGAACGGCGACGGTGAATTTTCATCACTGCGCGCGCTTGACGGAGGCGTTGGTGCGCGAGATGATGATGGATTTGAAGGAAGAGGCACACGCACGTGTCGTTTTCGTGGGATCGTTCGTGCATCAGTGCGAGACGGCGCGTCGATTGGGTGTCGATGCGTTTGAAGAGTGGGTGTCGACGGGCGCCGCCGACGCGTCGAATGGACGATACAATCCGGCGATCGATTATACGTGGAGCAAGGTGGCGATCAGCGCTTACGCGGCGGCAAAACACGAGGAATGGTTGAAAACCACCGGTGGGCGCGTACAGGCGGTGTTGGTGGATCCAGGTCTCGTGGACACGCGTCTCACCAGAGAGTGGCCCACGGCGCTGCAAACGCTCCTGCGCGTCGGCGGCGCGTGTCTCGGTCTCATGCAAACTCCCGAAAACGCCGCGCGAGGCGTCGTGGACGCCGTGAATCGCACCTTCGATGAGTCTTCCACGACGTGTCCGCACGTGTACGGACCCAACGGCGCGCTCTTGGGGGATTCGATGTGGATGCGAGACGCGAGAGTTCGACGCCTTGTCGCGGCGAGCTCAAACGAATAGTCTAGAAGTAGTGCGAATGCGGTAAATCTAATGTACAAAGAATGTCTAATCTTTCGTGCTGAATTCGAACATCACTCTCGTCGCTGATGCCGACAGACTCTTGAGCTGTAAACGCAATTTACTCGTGAGTTTGTACACGAGCGACAATTCCGTGCGCATCTCGTCGGCGTCGAGGTTTCGACTGAGCGTCGCCTGTAAAGAGTCACCGAACGCGATCTCAGCCTCGGAACCGAGACTGAACGAACCGGTGTTGCTGAATGGATCTAAATCTGGATCGAGGGAGAGTAAACCAGGAAGCGATGGCGCCGCAGTCAATCGCCATCTCGCCTTGCCGACGTTACCGCCGGCTTCAATCTTCGGCATGAGCGACGCCAACGTCGTCGACGCCAAGTTGCTGAATGCGATTTTACCATCTTGTTCGAGCAGAGACTCCACGAGCTGACCCTCGAAAATTCGCGCAGCTTCGCTTGGAGAGAGCGCGGCGTCGCCCTCGCCCGGCGTGGTCTGTGCCGAGGAGGTGAGAGTGAGATTATCCGTCCACCGAGACGCCGGACCTTGAATCAACGCGCGAATATCCGTCCCGAGAAAGGAAATGTCAACGTACGGATCGAGACCTTGTTCGGGGGAGAAGACGACGCGATTGGGGTGATCACGATCGAGTCTGACCTGCGTCGCCACCAGGTTGACGTCACCGCGATCGAATTGCAGTAAACCACTCGGTCGAAGCGCGCCGGGATCGACGGGGCCATCGAGGGTGAGTTCGCCGCTCACCCCGAAATTGAGTACGAATGGATACACCACCGACATTTCGGGACCCACGACGAGATGAAGACCCTTCAAACGCAAGTTTTGCAGTTTTTCGAGGTTCCTCTCGTTCATGAGCTCGTTCTCCACGAGGGCTTCGGATTCTCCGTGATTTGGATCATTGGCGCGCGCGGCGCGTTCCAAAATCCCGGCGAGGACGCCGCGAGAGTCGCGCTCGCCCGAGAGCACGCTGGGCTTCCCTTGTTGACCGAGATCGTCGACCGGGGGTGCTTGCTGTTGGACGAACGCTGTACCTCGAGAGAATCGCACGTCGCCGCTCAGTTCCGGCGCGGTGACGGTTCCCTTGGCCACCATGCCCGCGTTCAACTGACCGCTGTACACGTTTCTCGCGCGAACGTCAAGACCGTCAATCTTAATCTTCACGCCGCCCTGTGTGTCGGCGCGCGCGACGAGGCCTTCCCACGTCTCTCCGCCGGCGCTGCGGTTGGGTTTCAGCAGCGGCATCGCGCCCTTGATTTTGACGACACCCTTGCCGCTCTTCGCCTCGATGTCGTCGGCGTAGAGCGTGTTGCGTTGTACGCGCACGGTGGCGTTGACGGGGTAAATTGGTCGAGCGAGCAACGGCGATAAGATTCGAGCCTTTCTGACATCCATCACGCCGTCGAACACAGGAGCCGCGGGGGTGCCGCGAACGTGGAGCGAGAGATCCGCGGCGCCGCTTTGCCATTCCGCGATCTCCGGGACGAACGCCGTGAGGAGTGTCACGCCGTGCTCTCGCACTCTCCAATCGACGGCGAGGGACTGATCGATCGCCTCGGGAAGAGGCACGGCGCCAGCGATTCTGAATATTCCGGATCCGACGGCCGGCACGGCTTCGCCTTCGAATTCGGCACGTCTCGCCTCGTTCAATTCCGCGTTCAATTCGGCGTTCTTGAGTTTGACGTTGCCAATTTTGCCGTCTCTGAGATGCATGAGGAACTCGCCCTCGGGAGAAGTTACCGAACCGCCGAGATGTCCTTGCACGAGGAGGTCGCCGTCGACTTTCGGGAAATCGCTCATGTCCTGGTCCGGCAACATCGGTCCGACGAAAGCGCCGAGTAGCGGCGCCGGGAAATCTCGGACCGAGAACGTCGCATCCTGACTGGGACCGCCGAGGGCACCCGACACGGAAAGACTCGCCGCGTCAGACGAAACTTGTAAGTTTTTCAGTTTCAATCCTTCGCTGGAATTGGCTTCGCCTTGCGCTTGAACGCGCTCGACCTGGTACGGTCCCCACTGCCAGTCGTTTCCTGCGACGTCGAACAAAACAGTCTCTGTCTGGTTCAACGCGCTTTCGTCATCTGTCATGGTTTTACCACCCCCGGTCGCCTGAATGACGCCGTGCCAGCCACCCTTCAAGTCTTGCAACCCGGGCAACGTTTTTACCTGTTCGCTTTCTTCGGTAGAGGCATCGCTCTCGGCGATGGGCTCGCTCTTCTGCTTGACGCTCACGTCATCGACTTGTCTCGCCAAGTCGACGATGGCATGACCCGTCTTCTCTACTCCCTCAAGGAACGCTTGCTTCGCCCGTCCGTACTCTTCCGGCGTCGCGCCTTTTCTGATGTCGGTTAATAGACGCAGCACTGGTAGCATCTCTTCAATGTCAGCCTGAGGAACGGCGAGTCGGAAACGCCAAGTGCCGGAGACGTCCGAATTGAACTCCGTCGCGTACGACTGCAACTCGACGCGAGGTTTGTCGATTTTATCCTTGTCGTTGACTCTGATGGGCTTGACCACGTTGCGAGCCGAACGGAGAACCGATTTGATCGTTTTCGCTGCGGCACTCGGTTTCGCTTTCGGAGCGAGCTCGGATGATTCCTCGACGGTTGCCATCACCGGATCGAGCGACGCTTCGTCCTCTTTCGGTGTCTCGGTGGCTTCGTCAACCGTCGGCGCTTCCTCGTCTTCAACCAGTGAGTCGACCGCTTCTTCGGATGGATGCGTTACGTCTGTGACTTCCATAGGCTTTGGCTCGTTGAGTTCTTCGTCAACCATTGGTTTCTGATGATCCATCGGGTCGACCACCACAGAGCTTTCATTCTGCGTCGGCGCGGGAATCTGTGGTTTTACTTCCTCGATAACCTCGCGCTTGCTCGAGGATCGTTTGGTGCCGACGTTTCGTGCCAATTGCTTCACTCGATTGGTGACGTTATTGACGAACGCTGGACGGCGGACGCGCAATCGCTTCCACAACTTGTGTTCGGCGACTTCCGTCGGCGGTTCCTCGTGAGGCAAAACTTCGACCGGTTGGGCGACGACTGGTTCCTCTGGAACGTCGGCGACGACGGCATCGGTCGTTGACTTTTCCTCCGCCTCTGTCTCGACGGCTTCGACCTCTTCGGCCACTACGCGCGGTCCCGGAAGCGAGTCCCAAATTTCATCGTGCAACGCGTAGTCGCCGTCGGCGTCGTATTGCGACTTGGACTGCTTCAACGTCGCGCGTTCGAGACTCACGATGCGATCCGCCCAAGACGCGTCCGCCTCTAACAAATCACCAGAGATACCGCTCAATCTGGGTTGCTTCACCTGCACGCTACCTTCACCGACTCTTTCGCGTAAATCAATCCTCGCGCTCGCCGCTTCGACTTTACCGCGCAACGACGCGATTTCCAAGTCGTCCAGGAGTAAACCGGCGACGTCCAAACTACCGGCGTAGTCGTCAACATCCGCGGAGATTTTGAGATTGTTTCGTCGAATGTTAATCGCGGACTTGCCACCGTTTTCCACGGACGTTTCGAGCAATTCATCGGATCGATTCTTGGCGCGTAATTTCAAACCGGATTCGGAAACGGCGAGTTTACCGCTCATCTTCGGCGCGAATTCCAACTTGTTCAAGCGCAAGTTGTCCAACTGCATTTGACCCGAAAAAGATGGTAACGCATCTTCGATCTCTTCGTCGTTGCTGTCTCTGGGAGCGGAAAACTTTCCCTTGACACGGGCGCGCCCACCCAATCGAAGACGCACGCGGTCAGGCGTGTCCGTCGCCTCTTCGGGCGTGATCCACGCAGCGACGTCGGCTCCGTTCAGTAAAACGTCAGCCTCGGCATCCGTGACCTTAGGTTTACCGAGCGCGATCGCCTCTTCCACGGTGACGGCCTTCAACTGTTCGAGAAGAGGCTGAAACTGCGTCGCGACGGACGCCTTCATCTCAATCTCGGGCGACTCGACGTTCGTCGTCACGCCGTCGCGCGTAATGGTGACCTGTCCCTTGTACTCGTCGTCCTCGAATGTCCAGTTCGCCTTGAGCACCGGTTCGGAGAGCGCGCCTACGAACGTTCCCGCGACATTCGCCGGCGACGACGGACAGAGACGATCGAGCCAAGGTGGCGCCTCGTCACGAGAGAATCTCTTCGCTATCTTCAAAAAATTGAGATCGACGCCGCTCCCCTCGACGTCGAGCGCCTCGGGATCGTACAGGGCGTCCGGCTTGATGGAAATCTTACCGGATCCGCGTAATTTACCACCATCGACGGGCACCGCTTCAGCGCTGTGTAAAGAAAAGACACCCTTCTTGATCTCAGCGCTGAACACGGCGTTCGCCGACTTGAACGGCACGCGATCGTACGCGCCCACCGCCCCTTCGCTCTCCGCTGTGACGATCGACTCCTCGGCCCACGCGGCTTCGGTTCCCGGATTTTGCTTCTTGATATCCTCTGTCGTCGGTTCCGTCGTCTCGGCTCTGCCCGTGAACACCGGGGACTCGAGAGGACCCGAACAATACAAGAATCCTTTGACGCTCCCCGCCACCGGGCGCGGCAACGGACGCACGCCCAACGTTTCGCGTAAATTGTTCACTTCGACCGGACTCACTTGTGCGCTGAGTCGATACTCTCCGGCGGTGGAGTTCAAGTCTAAATCGCCAGTCACGGTGAGAGGAATGTGTCCAAAGTGACCTTCACCGCCGTGAATGTACATTCGCTGGCCTTCGAAGACTAAATCGACGTCGGTATCCGCAAAGTCATCCGTCGAGTCGAAGAAGTGGAACCACAGCTGTTTACCCTTCAGTTGACCTCCAAAGTCCGGAAACGTCCACGTCGCCGGGCTGTTACACGTGAGACGAACTTCTCCATCCAAGCGACCTCCTCGAATGTCGATTGGAAGGGACGGAATGACGCGCTCGAGCACTGACGCACTCGCGTTGTTGAGCTGCGCACGAACCTTGAGATCGGGGTACTGTTTCGCGCGGAAACTTCGTTGCGCCGGAGGCGAGATCGATGCAAAGACGCGAATCTGACCTCCGTTCGTGCCCCGCTGTATTTCGGACTCTAATGATTTGCGTTCCGCAGAGGTTTGCCCCATGCGCAAATTGCGCACCGGATCCGGCGCAAGCATAGTCGTCGGACGTTTGGTCGGAGGCGTTTCCCTCGTCTCTGGCGCCATCGTCAAATCTATGTCAACTTTTCCCACGTGGTTAATCACGGCTTTTCCGTGGAGATTCCTCAGACTCCGAGGTTCAGAGTCGCCGACAATGTGTAATTTCGCGTTCCCACGTTCAAGTCTAACGACGCGCAACTCAACAGAAGGCGCGCTTTGCTTCTTTTTGTTCGGTCCCGTGCTCGGTGCAAGATTCAAAACGGGTCGTGAACTTAAAGGTTTCGTATCTTCTGGGTACCCGAACCATGAATTGTTGGCGCACTGTCGAAGCGTCGCGTTGACACCATCGAGGCGCACCTCTGTCACCAATTTGCGTCGCAAGATAGAGCGCAGAATGTTATAAGAAATTTTCACCGAGTCTACCTCCACGATGCTCTTTTCAGTCTCGGCGGGGCCGAGCACGACTGGGCCAACCTCGAGAAATTTACCGAAACCCAAGACACCCATGAATGAAAGACTCTTGCACCTTCCCACCCGCACCGGACGTCCAATCGCCGAGCTCGCCAGGTCGCCGATCATCGGTAACCGAGGACTCACGAAAGCGGGCCCGACGATGTAATGAAACGCTGCGGACATGACCGCGGAGATCGCTAACACCCACTGAGCAGATCGTTTCAATTTTGAGCTCCAACGATACAGCAATTCGCGCCACACGGCGGACAATGCCGTCGACATCGCCGCGCTCCATTCGTCCAACGTAATCGGCCCCGTGCCGCGCAACGCATCTGCTGTCACTTTAGCCAACGCCATGGCTTCACTCGCGACTTCAACAGCGGCCTGATCGACGCCATCCTTGCCCGAAGTCGTCGTCGACGCTGTCTGAACGCGACTCGTTCGAATGTTATCCAACACGTCCGCCGCGTCTTGACGGACTTTCCGTAACGCCTTCTGCGCGTACGACCGCTTCGGACCCGCGCCGCGACTCGGCTCAACCTTCTTACGTATCGTACCGCTCGTCATGCCGGGAGGCTCCGCCTTCGGCTGGCGCCGAAGTCTCACCGTGCCGCTCGGTCCGTCTCCGTCCTTCCCTATCACAGCCTTCCCACTATCGAGAATCATCTTCGACGATCCCTTCGCGTCGACCGTCTCGCGCTTCGCATCATCGCCCGACTCCGCTTCCTGCGCGCTCGACGTGGACGCGCCGGCGCCTTCTCGACGCTCCGCGCTCGCCGCCGAGGACTCCGAGACGTTCGCGTCCTCCCCTCGAGAACTCGTCATCGTCGACGCGTCCGACGTCGACGAATCATCGTTTGACGACGGCGTGGACGCACTCGACCCCGTCGACGCCTCTTCGTTCGATCGCGCGCCCTCATCGCCGTTCCCGCCGTCGTCGCTCGCGAAAGATCCAGAGACGCTCAAACCGCCTCGTCTTCCCGGACCGCTCGGCGCACGGCGAACCCGGCATCGCACGCCGTCGAGGCGCACACCGCACGCAAACAGACTCCTCCGCGTCGTGACCGCGTATCTCGGCTCGGGCACCGCTCTCGCCGACGCGAGCGTCGACGACAACATGAATGCGCTGGAGGCTCACCCGCGCGCGCTCGCGAGCGCCGGCGCCAGCGCGCGCGGACGTCGACCGCGCCGACGCCGACGACGCGCGCGACGGACGCGTCGCGTGCGTGTCTCCTCCGGGCGTCCGCCGAGACGTCCGAACGATCGTGCCGTCGCGCACCGCGCGCGCGCAACTCTGAGGACGCGAACGGCTCAATCCGCACACCGTCGCGCTTCGCGCCGTGCCGTCGACGACGCGCGCGAGAGACGCCGAGACGACGCGTCGGACCGGCGAAGGGGATGGTCATCGCGTGAGACGTCGACGTCGGTCGTCATGCGCCCGGACGACGCCGCGCGCGTCGAGGATGTCGACACGCGGCGAGCGGTCGAGGTGGTCAAGGCGAAGATGAAAATCATCGACGACGGCGTGGAGGCGGCGCGCGCGCTCAAGCGCATGGCGGAGGAGACGCGCGCGCGCGTCGAGGAGCTCTCGTCGATGTTCGCGAGGCGGAAAGACGATCCGGAAACGGCTGGGTTGTCCGAGCTCGAAAAGTTGTTACGAGACGCGAGAGAGGCGTCCGAGCCGGGCGCTCGAGCGACGCGAGCGATCGAGACCTTGGAGCGAGATAAGACGAAATTGTTTGCGACGTGGGAGACGTTGACGACGCTGGACGTGGATCTGTGCGCGATTCGCGCGGCGTTGGCGAGGGTGGGACAAAGGAAACGAGGCGTCTTTGACGACGAAGAATTTGAAAGGGTTGACGCCGCGTGGATGACGTTTGAGGCGATCATGTGGAACAGCGTGCGGCAGAGTATATTAGCGGGAGAGCCCGGGTCACGGGATTTAGTCAGAGCCGTGCGCGTCGTCGCGGAACAAGAGGTGCTTGATGAAGAGTTTGAGCGTGACGCGGTGGCGTTCGAGCCGGAAATAGACGTGGTGACCAATAAAGTCATCAACGTAGCACCGCCCGAACCGAAGCGATGGAAGACAAAAGTATTTGCAGAACTATCGAGCGCCGTTGAGGCTCGACTGGCGCTCATCGCCGAAGGTTTCACGGGATTAGATGAGAAGGAGAGCATAGAGCACGTTCTCAGTGCTCTCGACAAGAGTTTGGTTTCGTTGGCTGATATGTACGATTACACCATTCCAGCGTTTCCACCAGAGTGGCGAGTGTTCGACGTGGTTGTCGCACCGACGTTTCACGCGGGTATATGTGATTTGCTCGTTCGTCTGAGCTCGAGCGAGAGTACTTCAAACGGAGACATGGTGGCGACTGTCGAATGGTCCGAGCATTATTTCAACGCCATTCAATCTCTAGGATTAGACATAGAAACGACGGACGATGTGGAGCAGAATGACAGTGAACCCCTCGAGACGGTCAATGAAACGGAGACACCGCCCTTGCCATTCCCGGTGGGTTTGTCCACAGTCATAGAGACGTACTGCGACAGACTGAGAGTCACCGTATCGAATTGGATGCATAACCTGTGTCGAATCGCCGTCTCCAGGCCACCGAAAGAGGACGGCTCGGGTAAGATTTGGACGCCCAGTGATATGGAATTCTTTCGTCTCGTGGCTGATCAAATGGTGATAGCCATCAACACGCGCTCGAGCGTGTTCGTGCGTCAGTGCGGCGGGGTCGCCGCCGAGATGATAGGCGATTACGCGAGCGCGCTCGCGGAGAGACTCGGAATGTCCGTCATGATGTCACCGGTGAGACCACACTCGCGCTCTGGCCGCGAGACGACGTCGTACGACGCTCCAGAGGTCCCGTTCGAGACGCTCGTCGCGGGCGTGAATGACACGCGGCGTTGTCAAAACTTGGCTCTGCAGACGCAAAAGACTGTTCTCGACGCTCTCGGCGCCAAGGATGAGGTTTTGGCGCGCAAGTTTGAGGTTGTCGCGCAATCATTCGCGAAGATACACGCCGACGCACGGGTGATGATTTCGCATCGAGTGTTTGAGGACCCCGGCTTGGCGGCGGTGTTCAAGACATTTTACGCGCCCAACCCGGACGGACAGTGGGCCCAGGGCGAATCGATGATCACCTTGTTGGCGACGGTCGAAGATTATCTGGACGACATCGAGACTTGGTTATCCGCGGACGTGTCCGGTTCGGTCACGGAGACGCTCTTCGAACATTTGATCGAACTCCTCTTTGACGTCTTCACCAGGCACGTCTCCGCCGTCGCGCCGCACACGGCGTCGCGTCTCGAGGCGGACGAAAACGCCCTCTTGGAGTCCATGACCATTCGCATGGGCGAAAACAAAGCCCTCGGTCGAATCGCCAGGCTTCGAAACCTCCGAGCCCTCGTCTCCGCCGCAGACTCCGACGCCTTTGTCCGCGAATACGGCCTCCTTCTCGGCAACTGGCCCGAAGCCGGCCTCGACGTCGTCGCCGCCATCCTCCGCGCCCGTCGAGACATGGACAAATCCACCACCCGCGCCCTCATCGACCGATGTCGCGACGTGTGCATCACCAAACTCGCCGCCATCACCGGCCAACGCCCGAGCGTCGGATTCTCCTCCGCGTCCGCGTTCGCCTCGCCGCGCGTCGCCGCCCCCTCCTCGCGAGGTCACAGACGCCTCGCGTCCGATCTCAATTTCGCCTCGTTCAACGCCCGATTCCGCGATTTCGCCTAGCGCGTGCACCCATCACCACTCCACCCTTCCACGTTCCACCGTTCCACCGTTCCGCGCGCCCGCGCCCGTCGCTTCCCGCCGCCGCCTAAACCCTCCTCGACCCCTCACCCCCTCGAGCACTTTTTCGCGAGGGGACGGCGACGCATCGCGCGTCGCTCGACGTCACATCTCGGCACCGCGTGCACCGGTGAGACCGAGATCGAACGACCGAACGGAGTTTTCACGCACCGTTCATCACCGAGAGAGATTTACGCGCCGAGACGACGCGCGCGATGACGATGGAACGACGAGGGACGATGACGACGACGCGCCGCCGCCGGGGAGGAGGATTACTCGCGGCGACGGTCGCGGCGTTGGCGGTGGTGACGGCGCCGATGACCGCGGTCGAGGCGACGGAGACGAGCCAGCACCGTCGATCGTTACCAAATTCATGGATCCGGAACGACGAACCCGTCCAAGTTGTTTTGGTGGGCGATGGACAAGCTCGAGGAGCGCGCGGGGTCGCCGGTGCGCCTGACGTATCGCTCCGTCGGTTCCGGTACCGGTGAGGCTGATTGGGCCGATCACGCCAATAACGGTGATCCGGATTTCGCGAGCACCGATTACGGTCTTGAGCCCGACACGACGAAGCCGTTCTTGCAAATTCCGTTCCAAATCGGAGCGGTGTCCGTCTTCGTCAACCTGCCGGGCGTCAAGACCGGGGACATTAAGCTCTCGGCCTGTACCGTGGCGAAGATCTTCAACGGTGACATCACGTCTTGGGACGACGCCGCGATCAAGGCTGACAGTGGTTTGAATTTGCCCGCGCAAACGATCAAGGTTGTGTACCGTACGAATGGCTCCTCCTCGACGCAAGGCATCAAGGGCTACATGAAGGCCGGGTGCCCCGCCGATTTCTCCACCTTGACTGTCGACTCCACCCCGCTCACGGGCAATCATCTGAACCCCGGTCAGTACGGCGTCACGGGGTCAGATGAAATGCGCAAGAAGATCGGCGCGAACGAATACTCCATCGGTTACATCGACGCCGGCCACGGGCACAAGGACGACTTGACTGAGGTGGCGTTGAAGAATGTCGATGGACAATGGGTCGTGACCAAGTCCGGCGACCCGGGTGGTTTCGTGACCGCTGATATCCCCGCCGTCGTCACGCCCTCGTTGAAGGCTACTTTCCCGGGAGGCGCGACGAACACCAATTACACCGGTGACTGGTCCGGCGTGAACCTCTTCAACAAGGCTGGCGACAAGGTGTGGCCGATTTGCGCCTTCACGTACATGCACATTCGTCAAAGCTACACTGACACACAAACTGGTGGTTTGGTGCGCGCTTTCGCCGAGTTCGTGCTCGAATCCGAAGTCCAAGGCGTCGTCAACAACTTCTTGTTCTACCCTCTCGACAGCGCTTTTGCGGCCGAGGCGAAGGCCGCGCTCAGCAATTTGCCGGACACGTGGACGTTTGAACATGCCACCGGTAAAGATGCCGATGAAGTCGCGATCACGCGCGCCGTGACCAACGGTCTGAAGACGTTCAGTAAGCGTCGTTCCAACTACGCCGACTACCATCGTGAGCTTCTCGCCGCCGACATCGCTCAGCTCGAAGCCTCCGTCGCGGCACTCGAGACCAAGGTCGCGGGCATGAAGACCAACGACGATTCCACCGAAAAGTCGGCGCTCGCGCTCGGTGCCGTCGCGTTCGTCTCCGCCCTCATCGCCAACATCCTCGCCGGCTTCGCCTTGCGTCGCAGCGGCGGTCGTTCCAAATCGTACGGAGGCGGCGCGTCCTACACCACGAGCGCCGCTCCGACGCCGGCGTACGACACCCATCGCGTCATCGTCGCGCCCACCGCGTACGCCCAGCCGGCGCCCGTGAGCTCCCCGGCGCCGGTGTCCTACAACGCGGGCCCAGCCTCTTCGCCGGCCGTCGCCGCGCTCCCGTTGGCTCCCGCGC
>Ga0208410_1000036_pt1 | contig 67451 bp, 59 predicted proteins | sample ETN02SmetaG_3_FD_185787 | JGI IMG/M metagenome (GOLD analysis project Ga0208410, IMG submission 185787) | Marine microbial and viral communities from oxygen minimum zone, Eastern Pacific Ocean - ETNP2014F10-02SV257 (SPAdes) (version 2) | ecosystem: Environmental > Aquatic > Marine > Oceanic ... | reverse complement strand
ATCATTATCGATGTCCCAGCTCCAGAATCCTTCATCCAATCCAGAATCTTACTGGCTATTGGAAGCTTAAGCTCCGGAGAAATTTGAATCTCAGAGGCGATCAGGATTACCTTGTCACACCTGTCGACAGTGCATATCGGCTCCCCTCCGTAGAAACGCATTGGAGGGAGGGGCATGCCATCCTGCACCAGGCATACAGGAGGAAGACCCGGATGCCTGACGCCTCCGATTAACTCCAATCCCAATTTGTCTACAAGGAAGTGAGCCACAATGCTACTGACAAATCCAACTGACGGAAAGCAGTTGATGACCAATGCACCAGATGCATCCGTTCCGGCATCAACGTCGATAACGGGCTCCGCGCTCATGGCCTCCAATAAACGCAAGTGCTTCTAACTCTTGGCCCACTCGCCACAGCATAAGCAGGCACCCGGGGACTGGAAAATGGATGAAAACTTCGTTGCTCACCAACTATCCCCGTCATCTTGGAGCAGGTATGAGGAATGTCCTAGGAAGTACTGGCTTTCTAGACAGAGATTGCCTAGGAAGGCAAGTATGCCCGCTGCTATGGGTACAGCAGTTCATAATTCGGTAGAAGACATCTGCAACCTCGATCTATCAGACAGGGATGACTCGGAGATAGGTTGGCTACCACCAACAGCCAAGGCAATATTGGACCGTCATTGGGCTCTCGAGAAGGACGTGTTCTTGGGCACTCCAAGACATCCAAGATGGAAGGATGAAATGATCACCAAGGCACACGATGGCCTAGTCGGCGCGCTAAACATTCTATTCTCAAAGTCAAGGATGGAAAAAATAGTACTTTCAGAGGTTTCCGTCTCGATGTGGAAAACCGTTCAGTCGATGGTCCTTGCAAATGAGGGGACACTGGTCTCGGAATGTGGGAGGATGATGGGGAGGCTGGACCTGCTTATCGCCGATCTCGACGAAGAGGGCAAATCGACGGGATGGATAGTAGCCGACCTCAAAACAGGAAAGCCGCCAAAAATAGACCTAAACGAGAAAGTGAGCCGACAACTCAGATTTTACAGGGACCTCATCAAGCAAAACAACCCTGACCACCCACCGCTTCATGCAGAGGGTTGGTATTCTGCAAACCAGACCGTACACCGGGCAGAAGGCCCCTCAGTACTCGATGATGCGATGATAGCATGGGAAGGTATGAGACATAGCGAAACTCCCCTTGAGGGGACTCCCGGCAACCAATCGTGCGGGTTCTGCGAGTGGAAGGCATGGTGCCCAACATGGTGGGCGGCCCGTAGGGATGGAACCCTGGCACCGGGCGGAGTTTTCAGAGACGAAGTAGTAAATCTGGTGAAATTCGACCCACAGTCTGGAGCCGCCCTTTTCGAGAGGGCCCCTCCTCTGGGTGACGAAGGAGAGGTCGGCAGGTCCGAACAGAAGTTCGGTGCACTTCTGAGGGATCAGGCACTTGTCCACATGAGGGAACTAAACGACTCAGGCCACGAAGGTCCCATATTCATCGGGAGCGCAAAGGCAGATGGGAAGGTCATGCATTTGGGAGATTGGTCTGAAGTTCTTCCATGGACCCCACTACTCAAGTCAATTCGAGAGTGACTCCACAACATCATCAAGGGTCCCTTCGAACTTTTCCGGATAGCTTCTCATTATCTTCCACAGAAGTAGGAGTGTGGCACCGGCGTCAGCATCAGCCCTGTGCGCCCTGTCCATCGGAATTCCGAATTTCTCACATAGGTCTCCGAGTCTGTGTCTGCCTGGAATCATCAAACGCCTCGAAATTACTAATGTGTCCAGTATGGCTCTGGGAATCGGTACTTCAACGCCCGCTCTCATGCACTCCATCTCTAGGAACCTCCAGTCAAAATTCAATACATTATGCCCCACAATGACCGAATCCGCTATTGCTTCGGAGATGTCTTTGAGGTGACTCTCAAAATTCCCCACGCCTCTGACATCCGAATCGGTTATCCCATGAACTTCCGTAGCATTTCGGGGAATTTTCCTTCCCGGGTTAACCAATGACTGAATATTGATATGACTTCCATTCACATCACTCCCCACGAGTGCAAACTCAACAATTCTATCGTATCTAGGATCAAAACCAGTGGTCTCCAAATCAAATCCTAGGACCTTCAGGCCATCCAGAAACATCGGCACATGCATTCGGTCTACCGCTCCACCAATGAACCCTCTCAATCGTGCCCCACACTTCGAAGCACCCAACAGCCATATGAGCAGAAGTCATTGCAGCAGCGCCGTGACGAAAGTACCCAAGGCAGCCATTCTTGCAATAATGATGATTATTGCCAGCCCCCTGTCCGGGTGTTCAGGATTGGGTGGCTCAGCCCCCAATGCAGAAGTCAATGCTGATCAGACTGAAATTAATGTGGGTGAAACAGTCAATTTCGATGCTAGAGAGTCTTCAACCCCAAATCCCACAATAATAGACGAATACCAGTGGAATTTCGGCGATGGAAACGAGAAGACAACCAAACAAGGAGTGGCTAGCCACACTTTCCTATCTTCTGGATACCATGATGTCAGGGTAACCGTTCTGAACGATGCTGGCGAGACTGACAAGGCATCGGTAACCATCTTCGTAAATTCGGCACCCACTGTTGTTCTTGAGATGCCGGGATACATCAGAGCTGGTGATACAGCAACATTGGATGCCAGCAATTCATACGACCCAGAGGGTGCAAGCATGGAGTTCATCTGGGACTTCAACGTCATGTCAGACTCCAACAACGACGGCGATCCATCAAATGATGCTGACTCGGTAGCTCCGATAGCAGAGTTGACGATAGAGAACTCTGGAAACAGGTCAGGCTCGATTACGGTGGTCGACGACAAGGGCGCAACATCGACCACATATTGGTCACTAATGGTGACATCTAGGACCTTCAACGTGGTTTGGGAGGAACAGATACTGGATTACGAGTGGTCGGGATACCTGGAACAAGGACAATCATTCACCATCGAACACGAACCAGGAACAGGAGCAAGAGTGATGCAGGTAAACGCCACACTCACACTGGCAAGAGACCTAATCCCAATAATGTGGCCAGAGGACAACTTCACACTCTCGATTGACATGCAGTCCGGCTGGAGCTCATTCTCATCCACCCAACAGGACAACGTCACTCAGAACTCTACTGCTACTATCGAAAGGGGAGAGATGAACTCCTATCCGAATAGTGGATATACTGTCACATCCGACTCCAAGAGTGTACTGGAAGAAGCATTGCTGAATGAGGCAGGTGAGAGGTTTGGACAGGGAACCTGGGAGTGGACGATAACTGCCGATCAATGCGACCCAGATTTGCCGGTGGATGATGTCGACCCTGACCAGGGCAACGATTGGCAACTAACCGTCAGAGTAGTGGTATTCGTACTCAGACTCAGCGAAGTCAGCTCATAGGGCACACATCTCAGTGCGAAGTGCTTTGAACTCGGCTTATGTGGCACTGCCATGGTCAAGTCGATGGAGATCACTAAGGTTACCATCCGCGAGAAGCTGGTCATCGACGCCAACGTGTTGATGGAGGACCCAAGGGATTACGACTTCTCACCTAGAGCATCTATGGAGGGTAGCACCATCAGCCTACACAACGAGGGCGAAGAAGGCATCTCGACCAGCACAGAACTAGACACCGAGCAAATGCAAATAGCCGAGAGGGACAGGGCATTCGAGCTCAGGGTCAAGTTCTCAGTCGAGGGGATGCACGGAATCCTTACTCACAAGACGAAGAACGTGAGGACTGGACCCAACTCCAAGAAGCTGGCCGAACCAAGATGGAAGACCGTGCTCCCAATCACCATGTGAATCCCCAAAACCGTCGGGGTTATACAGAAGCCGCGGGTCGAAAACGCGTTGGACCCATAGTGTAGCCTGGATATCACATGAGCTTGCGGAGCTTGTAACCCGTGTTCGAATCGCGGTGGGTCCGCCATCCCCCCACCAGCCAATGGCATACGAGAGTAGATAACCAAACAATTTCGGCCCAAACCATGCGATGCGCTCCCCTCCTCGCCCTCATTGTAATGTCCGCGGCTCTCGCTGGCTGTGTGGGTAATGACGAAACCGACATCCCCGAGGACGTAACACCCGAGATAATTTCGGAGGGAGACGAGCCCAACGACGAAATCCCATTGCCTGATTGTGAGTTAAACAATAGCTGCTCCGAACCCATAATATTCCCCGGTTGTATGGATCGAGAAGCCCTCAATTTCGATGGCAACGCAACAGAGGATGACGGATCCTGCGAATATGAGCAGCAGGAGCCGGAACCGACCCACATTCCTCCTTGCAACACAACTGCGTCCGATGGACTGAACCCAACCAGCAATCCAACAGAGTGGACGGAGATGCAGAATGGTCAATGGCTTGCAGTCGACGGTCTGACCGATGTCTCGTATGCCTCTATCGATTACGACGAAGAATCCGAAATCGTCGTGGATCATAGATTGGATTGGATGTGTGGATATACATATTCAGTAAAGATTCCACCGGCCTACAACTCAAGCTACTCCTATCCAATATTCTTGTACCTGCATGGAGAGGTATTCGACTCAGTTTTCTTCAACAACATGCTAACGAACAACTTCCACATGCCAGAGGATGACAGATACATCATTGTACGGCCTTCAAAGTTAGAACTAGATTGGGATCCAAAGAAGGTACTCGACGTTCTTGAGGACGTCAAATCGAATCTCAATGTTGACGATGACAGAGTCTACCTAACTGGATTGAGTATGGGGGGACGGGGCACATTCATCGTGGCCGCAGCACTACCGGACTACTTCGCTGCCATAATGCCGCTAAGCCCCCACCACGGACCCTACTCATACCTTCCATTAGCCGAAGAAGTTGCACATCTTCCGATATGGATGAGTCATGGGTCTGCAGATAACACATCATCATACGAAATGGCAGAACAGATGGCTGAGAACCTAACAGAATTGGGTGCCAATATAATCTTTGAAACTGTGGTTGATGGAGGCCATGGAGGATGGTTCGTTATCTACATCGATTCCGTTGCAATGGAATGGATGTTATCTCATGTCAGGGATCAGTAAACCCCCATAACAGCCTTCAACCGAAGCGCCCCGCGAGTGGCATGGCCTTCGTTTCAGAGAGACGCATCGACTTCCCGATGGTCGATTTGGCCAAGATAGTCTACTACCCCAGATTTTGGGATCTTGCTCACAGGTTCTACGAGGAGTCGTGGGAGCACTCATGCGGGTTGCACTACAATGATATCCTGAGCGAGCACCGAATAGCCTTCCCCCTGGTCCACAGTGAGGCCGAGTTCCTTCATCCTCTCGCATACGGAGATACAGTTCAATGCACCATCACCACTCCGAGGATTGGCAACACGTCAATAGAATGGAAATACGAGTTTAGGAATCAAGAGGGGACCCTCTGCTGGACAGCAAAGCAGGTTACGGTTTGCACTGATATGGATGAAGTGAAGTCAAAAATTCCAGTTCCAGACTGGATGAGAGCGGGGCTGGAATCCAGAATGTCCTCTGAATAATCACTCTCTCGGCCACTTCTTTTGAAGAGCCTTCAGTAAAGAATCATCCAATGTCGCATCCCAGTAGTTCGCATCCCTCCAAACCGCGTATCTACCTCTTATTCCACGCATATCGGCCCCATCTAGCTTAGCGCCTTGCATATTGGATAGGCCTAGCCTAGCTTTGATTAGACGCGCTCCACGCATATCGGCCCCATCCAGTGCCGCCTTCATCAGATTCGCACCCTTCAGAGAAGCTCCCCTAAGATCCGCACCTGAAAGATCCGCACCCTCAAGATCCGCCCCATCCAAGATAGCCCTCCTGAGATTGGCCCCTGAAAGTGAGGCTCCACGCAGATCCGCACCTATGTGGGAGGTGAAAGACCAGTCAACCGGAGAATCGTCCATGGTATTCCTCACATTGACAGGTCTTCAAGGTGATCAAGTCCACCATCAGTGAGGACGACGAACCTATTCTTCTTCGGGCTCCCAGGCGGATAAGACAGCATTTCACCCTCAATCATCCGGTTAATGTAGAGGGACAGATTCCACTTCTCAACTTCGTCCTCGGTCCACTCACCAGTCTGTGAAATAAGCCTCCTAATTTCCCTAGGGGGAGTATCACGCTCCCTCTCTACATTTCTCAGATAATGTATTGAAGCCAGAATTACATCAGAGGTCTTGTCTACATTGCAAGCGCCTAATAGCTGCTTGAACGAAGCCCCCCTCTCAGGAATGCCGGCCATTCTCGCTCTCTCGGTAGCCTGTTCGATAGCCGCATCCCTGGATCTTCGAATCTTCGAGAGCGCCGATTGCCAAGTATCGGTCTTCAGTATCTTACTGAAGCTATCACTTACTTCACCCAATTCCCCCGTCAAATCAATCTCTTCCGAGCCCACTTTGATGTATATCCGTCCCATGGAATCAGATTCCTCTCCACTCATGTAATTGTCGGGCAGGCAATACAATATCAAGTTATTATTTGCTGTCATTCCTTAACAAACTCAGGAAAACGACCAATGAAATGCGGGCTACCATTAAATTGCCCAAAGCAGGGGCGAGTACAATGAGCGAAGACTCCAGTGCGGGCTATCCATTGGTCCTGCACTCAGATGCGGACCCCTCGAAGCTGGGAGGTACAGCAATCTGCGGATTCTCGACAGTCGGATCAGTGGGAGTTATCGCAGCAACGCACCTGATCAAATCCCTTGATTTGGGGCCAATGGGTTCAGTGATGCATCCAAAGTTCCCAGCTATCGCACTAATCCACGACGCTGTGCCAAAGCACCCTGTCAGGGTGTATCAGGGAGATGGAATTGGGGTGTTCACTGCCGAAATACAGTTTCCCCCCGAGAATGACGCCTTCTTCGGAGAAACGGTTCTCGAGTGGTTCACGAAGGGCGGTTTCGAGAGGCTGATAGTGATTGACGGAGTGGTTAGCAACGATTTGGGAATCAAGGAGGAAAGCGATCTATGGGGGGTTTCATCTACCTCGTCAGGCAGGGAAAAGCTGAACGATGCGGGAGTTCAGCAGATCCAACATGGAATAGTATCCGGAATCTCGGGATACCTCATCGCTGAGGGCGAGAGGAGGGGCTTGGAAGTAACAGCTCTGTTGGCCGAGTGCAACCCGATGTACCCAGATGCAAGAGCGGCATTGATGGCTATTGACGGACTGAGCGAGATACTTGACATGGAGATTCCCATTCAGGACCTTCTAGAGGATGCGCGCAACATAGAGGAGAGGGTTAGGGAGGCCTTCGAAAGAGCCCAGTCAACCGCTTTGCCGGCTCCTGGGCCCGATGACGATGACGACGTCCCTATGATTCATTGATCAGTAGAAGGGATTTGTTCCTGCAGCGTGATCTGTGGCATCGATAACTTCAGCGATTGATGGAACGTGATCCTTGATCATCGTCTCAACCCCTTGCTTCAGAGTGACGTCAGCCATACCGCATCCCTGGCACCCGCCTCCGAACACTATCACGGCCTTACCATCCTCTACCCCCATCAACTCAACATGGCCGCCGTGAGAAGCAACGGCAGGGTTGACCTCACTCTCGATAATGTCGGCGACCGCCTTTGATATCTCATCCATCCACAGTGGATTCGGGTTATCGAAGCTGAAACCCCCTCCCATCAGGGTCTCTTGGTAGTCAAGGGTGGTGCCATCTAGGTACTTTGCACTCCGAGGGTCAACGAAGACAACCATTCCATCCACCTCTACTTCCAAATCGCCGTCCCGTGCATCGTTCTTCTCGATGAACTGTAAGTCATACTGGAATCCGTCCTTGCCCCTTCCTGTAATCTCGACCCTGAGGCAGACCTCGCTTATCTCCTCGGTCGCTTCTGCGAAATGGTCTAACATTTCCTTCGCCTTGGGGCTGAAACTCAACATCGCGCTCAAACTCCGTACCATGCCGCCATTCTTCAAGGCTTGCTCAGGTATCACTATCACCCCGACTCCTCTCCTATGCACGTGGCCGGACCCGGTGTAACAGACAGGCTGGGGAGAACTCTCAGGGATCTCAGAATTTCTGTGACCGACAGGTGCAACTTCCGATGTACGTACTGCATGCCAAGGGAGGTTTTCGGCAAGGACTTCCCATTCATGGAGCGCTCGCACATCATGACCTTCGAGGAAATAGACCGCTTAGTCGAAATTTTCGTATCATTGGGGGTGGAGAAGGTCCGCCTCACAGGAGGAGAGCCACTTCTCCGGAGGAATTTGCATGAGTTAGTCTCGATGCTCTCACTAAGAGACATCGAGGTTGCCATGACTACCAACGGGGTTTTGCTGCCTAGATACGCACCCGCCCTTTCCGCCGCAGGGCTGGACAGAGTCACAGTCAGCCTTGATGCAATAGATGAGGCAACCTTCGCCGCGATCACCGACTCGGGGCACACCGTTGCTTCCGTTCTAGCTGGAATCGAGGCCGCAGAGTCGGTTGGTCTGGGGCCTATCAAAATCAATACCGTCGTAAGGAGGGGATCCAACGAAGAGGAGATATTGGATCTGGTGGAACGGTTCTCAAGTAGGCAAATAGCAGTCCGGTTCATCGAATTCATGGATGTGGGAACCACAAACGGCTGGAGTATGGAAGAGGTTGTAACCGCCGATGAAATAAGGAAAAGAATTGGAGCAGTGAAGCAATTACCACCAGATAGAGGAAGTGACGTAGCGAAGAGATACAGCCTGCCACAGGGTAACGAGATTGGCATCATAACAAGTGTAACTGAACCATTCTGCAGGCAATGCACAAGAGCTAGGATTTCTGCAGATGGCAGGTTATTCACTTGCTTGTTCGCCAGTAGTGGGTTAGATCTCCTTACTCCCATGAGAGAAGGAATGTCGAATAGAGAAATAAAGTCACTAATAGAAGAAAGGTGGGAGAGTCGCCAGGACCGCTATTCGGAACTCAGATCCGAGGAGACAAGGGGCAAAGAAAGGGTCGAGATGTCTTACATCGGGGGCTGAAGGGATAATGCCACCCCAGCCACCACGTCCCAAGGCGCATCTGTTCTTATTGATGGATTTCCATAATGTGTCAGGCCTGCCTTGAATCCCCTTTCCTCCAGGCAATCCGCCAGCAATCTGGGACTGGGTGGACCGGGCATCTCAAGCCAACTAGAAAGATCATCCACCACAATGTGATGAGGGGAATCGATCACCCTGGACTCCTCTTCTAAGTTCCTCACACTCCTTGAAACCCTGCGCGCCTCTCTTTCGAAATCTTTCTCTGACCACCCTGCTACATCCTCCGAGTCGTAAGGGGCCGTGCACAAGGACAGTGCCCTCTCCTCGGTCATTGAGGACATTGCCCCCTCGTCTCCCATGTTTCCCACCCACAGTGGCCCAGAGACCCTCGAGTCATCCCTCGTCACAGGATGAGAAAGCGGCAGCATGCAATTCATCGGCAATATCTCCAGGGACGTTTCAGGATGCAGGCCAGCGGCTATGGAAGCCTCGACCTCATCGGCACTAGGGGAATACACCCTCCATCCGAGGTTATCCTCCACATCGCTAGCAGCCCCCTTCCTCTTTATCGTTCGAGCCGAAACACGTAGGTGGTGAGAGTCCCAGATGGACATCAACGGAACAATCGCCCTGTCGTGTTTTGCAGCAGTCCTCGCGAGAGTTGCTAGAAGTACTCTCAAAGCCGAGTCATGCGCCAGTCCGTCAGTACGAACCCTGGCTCCGTACCTTCTCAGAAGGGGTCCCTTAGAAGATCCAGTCAATGCTGCCGTATCGGTCGCGCTGACCTCGATCACAGCCCCTCTGGCAAGTGATTGAACTGCTGTGTCCAAGAATGGAACTGGAGAACCATATGGGTCAATGTCTACCCAATGCCTCCCGTGGTTCAGCACCATTGCTCGCAAGTCGCCCCTTACTGCATTGAGCTCACCCTTGCCGTGAGACGGAGGAAACTCGAGGTGATTGCTGCGTGCCCATGAGAGCGACTCACCATCCAAATCCCCCATCACCACATCCAGCCTCTCAGCACTCTCCGGAGGCAATTCGTTCAACCACCTGCGCGCGCGGACCCCTGTAGATGCCAAACCATCCAGGGCGTATATCGTTCCATCACCCAGCATCCCACTCTCAATTGCATGTTGTAGTAGGAGAACGCTCCTAGTCCTGCTTCCGGCCATGGCCGGATTCAAGAAAGCACCACCGCTCTTAGTTGCAGGGCCTCGTCGCTCCTCATCGGGCTTCTCTGCCACTCTCATCAGCGTGCCCCCCTCGCGATGAACGACTCCCGGCCAACCCAATGGCGCGTCCGACTCCACGAGTATGCGACAAGCTCATGACTCAAGGCATTGACGACAAAGAAATCAATAGTGATCGAACACAATTTGATCATCATTATGAGTGACTTTACGTCCATTATCCACTATTTCCCCTACAATCCTAGATCCAGGGAGCCTTTCCGATATCCAATTAGTTACTGAAACCGCGGAGTCCTTGGAGACCGCTATTGCCAACCCCATCCCCATATTGAAAGTCCTGTGCATCTCCCTGTTGGCAACATCTCCAATCTCAGAAATCCAGCCAAATTCCGGGGGTACTGGCAGTGGATCCCCGATATGCCAACCCAACGAATCATGCAGACGAAGGAGGTTTGACAACCCCCCTCCCGTGATATGCGCTATTGCCTTGATATCACTGACATCGCAAGGCCCATCCCCATCTCTGCTCTCATTTATCATGTCGATAACCGGGTCGACGTAAATCCTAGTTGGGTTGAGTAGAACCTCGCCAATACTCACTTCTCCAGAGGCCCCGGGGAACCTCCTCACCTCTCTTCCCGGATGCCTAACATCGAATGGAGCTGGGGAATCCAGTGAAAGACCGGATCTCTCCACCACTGCTCTGACTAAGGTGTATCCATTGGAGTGAATTCCACTGCTGGGCAGGCCAATGATGACATCCCCGACTTCCAAAGTTGCCCCTGTGATCTCCCCTCCCTCTGGGAACCACCCCAAGGCCGTCCCTGACATGTCCAACTCCTTTACTATTCCAGGGAGCGTCGCAGTCTCCCCTCCTGCCAGAGTGACGCGAGCCATGGAACAAGCCTCGGACAACGATGATCCGAGTGCTGCATGAACTTCTGGATCGGTCTCGGGCACAGCAATGTAATCCACGAAAGCCAACGGCTCTGCACCCACACAAATGAGGTCATTCACATTCATGGCCACACAATCAATCCCCACTCCCTCCAGCCTCCCGAGCTCATTCGCGATCTGCAGCTTGGACCCCACACCATCAGTGGCTAGAGCAAGACGTGAGTCACCGAACTCGATGATTCCCCCGAAACCACCTGGGAGTGGGACTGGAGCACCTCGAACGCCGCTCTCTCTGCTAGAGGAAGACAGGGCGCCAATCAGGCTCGCTATGGCCCGTGACTCAGAATCTATGTCCACACCACTCGATGAGTAGTCCATCGGCCCCCTCCATGGTGCACCGGGTGCGGTAATGCTCATGATACTCTCGTTTTATTCATAAATCGACTAAAAACAACAATAAAACCAAGATTATAGGCTAGTTTCGCGATAAATGGCCTTTTTTGTGAAATTTAAGCGAATCTCTATAACGAACACGTGACGTCGTGCGGCGCACTGGAACGTGAGTTTCTAATGAAGAACAACAAGATGATTGCAATGATGCTTACCATGAGCATGCTGGCGGCAGCTTTCGCCGGATGCCTTGGTGGAGACAATGAGGAACCCGAAGATGACTGGTCAATTACCATGGCCAGTGATGTTAGCGCCGACTTTGTAGAGTCCGGCTGGGACCCCATTATCCCCAACCTGAATGCCGGCGAGATGTGCGATGCCATAATCTCGGCGATGACGAAGACAGATGAGCGCGACCAGGTCGTCGACTTCACCAGGGCTTACTACACAAGTAGCCAGGGTGTTATCGGTGCAGACGGTTCAGCCGCTATATCGGACGTCTCGGACCTGAACGCAGCAGGTACCACAATTGCCGTACAGTCCGGGACCACCTCGGACCTATACGCCAATGAGAACCTAGGTATGGCTACGATCAGCGCCTTCGATGACTTCCCTTCAGTAATCGCCGCTATTAACAACGGTGACGCGCACTACGCTATGGGAGACGCCCCTGTTCTCTCCCTAGAGGGCGACCTGATGGTCACCTTCTCTGACGAGAACTTCGGACTCGCAACTCGCGAGACCTCCGGGGAGCTTCTGGGCGCAATGAACGTCGCTATCGGCGCTATGGTTGCATCCGGAGAGTACGACGCCATCTACGGCGCCTGGTTCGACGGAGCAGTGACCCTAGCTGACGACACGACCGCTGACACAGCAACCGCATACCCCGCACCAAGCGAGGGCAGCGACCTGACAGCAGTTCTGGAGTCCGGCAGCCTGAGGCTATGCACAGACCCATTCTACCCTCCATTCGAGAGCTACGCTGACGATGGATCCGTAGTCGGGTTCGATGCTGACTTCGCCCACGCTATGGTCGACGAGATCGCAGCTCACTACATGGGAGCCGAGAACCCAATGTTCCAGGCACCTGTCGTGGACGATCCAGCAGTGACCATCAAGCTAGGTTTCCTAAACGATGCTTCTGGACCTATATCCCAGTTCGCAGCCCCCTTCACGTTCGCGTGGGGAGCAGCAATGGATGACCTGAACGCAATGGGAGACGACTACGTCTTCGAGGTCATTGAGGCAGACTCTGGATGTGACGGTACAATGGCACAGTCCGCAGCTCAGTCCCTAGTGGACTCAGGAGTGGTGGCAGTGGCAGGAGCAGCTTGCTCCGGTGCATCGATGGGCGCTAACGCTATCCTATCGGCAGCAGGAATCCCAATGGTTTCCTACGCCAGCACATCGCCAGCTCTCAGCGACGCAACAGCCTACCCTCACTTCTACAGGATAGTGCCAAGCGACGCCCTGCAGGGCCAGGCAGCAGCTGACATGATCGCAGCAAGCGGAGTTTCAAACACCGCTGTAGTGCACATGACCAACAGCTACGGTTCAGGACTAGCAGACGCAGTCGCAGCCAACCTAGGCTCAGACAACGTTTGCCTGCAGTCCGGTTACGAGGAGACAACAACTGACTTCGCAGCTGCCGTTCAGGCAGTTATGGACGCAGGTTGCGACTCCGTGTTCCTAGGATCGTACTCCGCTGACGGAGCCATGATCGTAGAGACCATGGCAGTCATGGGTGCTACAATACCAATCTTCTCCGCCGACGGAATGGCAGGAGAGGCAGCTCTGAACGACTACACCAACCCCGCAGCAGCAAACGGAATCGAGGTCACAAGACCTAGGGCCGCAGCAGCTGGTGCTGGTGTCTTCGCAGCCGCATGCGCAGCTGACGACGTCTGCTCGACTGGTATCTTCACCTCAGAGGCGTACGACGCGGTCATGATGATCGGTCACGCTGCAATGCACGAGGATGGAGCCAACATGGGAATGCACGTGCCAATGGTCGGTGACGAGTACGCTGGAGACAGCGGAACCCACACCTTCCTGGACAACGGTGACGTTGGCGGGTCAGGCTACGATGTCTGCACCTTCCACCACGTCCCAACCTATGGCGAGTACTTCAACTGCGACAGGATGTGGGAAGCCGGAGGAGATGGCGTAACCGATGTCGAGTGGATGGGAGCAACGGTCAAGATCGGCTTCCTGAACGACGCTACAGGCCCAATCGCTGTTTACGCAGCAGGGTTCGTTGCAGCATCCCAGATCGGTGTCAGCCTAGCTAACACGATCGGATACAGCAACGGCGTGCAGTTCGAGATAGTATACGCTGACTCGGGATGTGACGGTGCTATGGGACAGTCCGCAGCACAGTCGCTTGTCGACGCTGGTGTTTGGGGAGCAGTCGGAGCAGCATGCTCTGGCGCATCCATGGGCGCTAACGCGGTTCTATCCGCAGCTGGCATCCCACAGGTCTCCTACGCGAGCACGAGCCCAGCACTGTCTGACGCTTCAGCATACCCAGGATTCTTCCGAGTCGTCCCAAGTGACGCATTCCAGGGATCCGTCATCGCTGATGTCATGACCACAGACGGCCACGACAACGTGGCTGTACTGCACATGACCAACGCGTACGGGGCTGGTCTGGCTGATGCCTTCGTTGCCAACATGGCAGCAGACAGCGTCTGCACCCAGATTGGCTATGACGAGGCAACGACCGACCACAGTGGAAACGTCCAGGCTATCATCGACGCTGGATGCACATCCGTGATGATGGTTTCATACGCCTCTGATGGCGCTGCGATCATCGAGGAGCTAGCTGCTCAGGGATACTCAGGGTCCATCTACGGCGCTGACGGAGTCGCTGAGGAGGGCCTTGCAGCAGATATGTCCGACAAGTCTCTTGTCGATGGCATCATCGCTACCAAGCCCGCAGCAGCAGGTGGCATGTCCACAGTCGGATATGTCTTCGCAGGCCTATGCGCCCAGTCACCAGACTGCGCTGGCGGTATCTACACCGCTGAGGCTTTCGACGCTGTGACCATAGTTGCTTTCGCGGCCTTCACCGCCCTTGCTACACCCGGACTAGACGCCAACATGGCAGTCATGGGTACTGGACAGGGCTGGGAAGGAGCCAGTGGAGCAATCAGCTTCATGGACAACGGCGACGTGCCAGCAGCCGGTTTCTGCATCGGTGAGTTCTCTCACGATGCAACAACGGACACAGTCTCGTACGACTGTGCTAGAAACTGGGACCCAGTCAACGGCATAGCCTGATTGGATAACGTAAAGCAGTGCGGCGGGCCAGTCCCGCCGCACTGCCCCAACAATTATTTCGCATGAGGAAACGGTCAGTGTAGTAGCATGCTGCACGAAGCCCGAAAACAATTCTCAGAGCTCCCTCGGGGCACTCAGAGACTAATCATCGCAGCGCTGCTGTTCATCGATGCGAACTTCTTGGGAACCCTGAATGGAATGGGCTCCCTCAACATACTGGACAAGGTTCTCGGTGGGGCGCTGCCCAATGACATGGTGTGGCTCCTCCAGCTCATAGAGTCAATTTCAGCAGGCTTCTTGGTAGTCAAGATCCTCTTTGATGACTTCCCAAGTGGCGTTCCCAGGACCATCGCAATCCTTCTCTCTCCCTTCTTCATGGTGGCAATCACGTTCTTCTCGCTGGACATCCTTCTTCAGGGTCTGGGCGAGGATGCGTCATTCACCATCGATCTGGTTTCCATAACGACGGGAACTCTGACCTGGTCCTCAACCTACCTGGCCATAGCCATAGGGCTGACTCTGACATACAAGGTTCAGAGATACGGGAACTTTGCCCAATCTGAACTTTTCATGCTGGGGATGTACGTCTCCATGATCATGATATGGAGTGACTACTTCTTCCCGATGACAAGTCTTTCCACCACGAAGGACGGTGTCTTGACATGGTCCGTCCTCCTCTTCACCCTCTTAGCTGCATTCGTACTCACGGGAATAGCTGGAATCATCATCGACAGACTGGTCTACAAGGGGTTCCGGAAGACAAAGGCGAATCCTCAGATTATGATGATCGCTTCTCTGGGCGTTGCACTGATATTGCGAGCGCTCACATATCTCAGGTTCGGCGCCGGCAGGAGGCTGTTCGAGCCAGAGGGAGATTGGAGGATGCCAAACCTCAGATGGGAGATACCGACCACCAAGCTCCGATTCAACCTGGGAGAGCGAACGTTGGAAGACGATAGAACGTACACACATTTCAACTGCGAGCAGACGGGGATCGACGAGACGACAGGAGAGCCAATACTATCCAGGATAGTAAGTGACACCTCCAAGCCCGCCTTCGAGATTTATGACACCACAACAGACTGCATTACCCAAGCGACCACCAACTACGCCTACTACAAGGGAGCGGTCCCTTTCGTAATATTCTCTGCAGTCATGCTCCTCCTCCTCCTATTGAACAAGACTCGCTTGGGCAGGAGGATGAGGGCGGTGGCTGACAATCCAGAGCTAGCTGCCAGCAGCGGAATTAACGTTGAGAGGGTGCATCTGACAAGCGCCTTCCTCTCTGCCGGGATATCTGGTCTAGGAGGGGCAATATTCGCATTGACTCTCAGATACAATCCAGAGACGGCCTTCACCCTGCTGCTCCCATCCTTCGCAATAATCGTCTTAGGGACAATAGGATCTGTCCCAGGGGCCATTGTCGGCTCCCTTATCGTGGGATTCGTAAGGGCACTATCTTCCCCGGTGCTAATCGGGATAGGTATGCCACTGGGTAGGTCCAACTACTCCGCCCTAGATGGCGTGATGCCATACATCTTCCTTGTAGCAATACTGATGATAATGCCTGAGGGCATTGGCGATGCATATGAGAAATGGAAGATAGAAAGACTGAGGAAACGAAAGGAAGAGAGCACAGAGAGATCAGCAAAGGTGGCAGCAGCGTTGGCCATTATGCCAACCGGCATCATAGGACTCCACCATTGGTGGTCAGACCGAACACATCGAATGCAGACCTTCTCTGCAATAGCAATAGCTTCCTACGTCTTCCACAGGCTGAGTGACTTCGTCGGAAGAAACTCATTCTCGGACGGGGCTTGCGCTGACTCATGTGCGTCTAGTGATTTCGCGGAGACCAATCTAGCCGTCATGACAGGGAGGAACGACGGCACTCTAGTCATCGGTGACTCCCCCCTTGACGAGGCGGATCTGTTGGGACAGATGTCCCCTCCAAGCGAGCTCTCCCCCTTCGAAGCAGAATCATGGATCACAGACGCAGTTGCAGACATGCAAGAGTCATGGCTCAGCATGATGACCTTCGAGATTGACCTAGTCAATCTAATCGTGGATTTGGGGGACTTGGCTTGGCCAGGAGCAATAATCGCACTATGGATCTATTCGATTTATGAGGGCGTGGGCATTATTTCCGAAAGAGGCGAGGAACCTAGAAAATTGGACAAGGCACTCTCCTATATCACGGAGGCTCGATCCTCACTCTCTGACTCCATCCGGTCCGTTCAGCTGAAAATTACTAGGGCATGGTCCGAATTCGACAGAAAGCACAACGACTCCGTGAGTAGAATATCAGAAAAAATCCGAATCCAACTGGTTTCTCCCATCAGAGAACGGGCAGCCTCCACAACCTCAAGCCCCGCCTCTGGAATAATCGGCCTTATCACAAGAAACTCAGAAGAAGAGCGTAGAAAGATAGAGATGTACGGCAGAGAGAGCTCCCTGGGTTCGTGGATAGGGTTCTCGGTATTTCTGGCGATCCTTCTGCTTTTCCTCCTATGGCTTCCAATAGCGGAATCAGACAACTTCAGGTGGAAGAAGATACTACAAATCTCAAACGTCCTCCTCACCCTCTCCATATTCATTCTGATGTCCTTCTCACTGAACCTACATACTGGCTACACGGGAATGGTCAACTTCGGAGTGATTTTCTTCACAGCCATCGGAACGATTACCGTAGGGATACTCACCGCCCCCCAGGAACTTCATGGATATGGTTGGGGAATACTTCCTGCCACAATAATGGGTGTGGCACTGGCCGCCTTCTTGGGGTGGACTCTGGCATACCCAACAGCCAGGCTCAGAACAGACTACTTCGCCATAGTGACAATATCATTGGGAGAAATCGTCAGAGTGCTTCTCGCCGGGGAGCCCCTTCTCAGGGTGGGGGCCGTGGGTTCTGCAATCGGAATCTCGGCCTACCCACTACCTCTGGAGAACTGGTGGTTCTGTGGCTCAGAGACACCCGGGCCAGATTCAGCATGGGCCGGCCCGGATGCGTGCAGAGACGACATCTCCCTCATGGACACCCCCGCAAGCCAAATCGGTGAACTCCTAAATCTCGGAGAGCCAGCACCATACATGTTCCTCCTGATGATAATTTCATTGATATCTGTGATACTGGTCTGGAAACTCCTATCCAACCTCCTCTCTTCCCCTTGGGGAAGGGTATTGAAGGCAATTAGGGAGGATGAGGAAGTCGCTCAGCACCATGGGCACGATATCCTCACACACAAGGCAGCCAGCTTGGCACTCGGTGCCGCAATAGCGGCTCTCGCGGGGGCACTTTGGGCATGGAAACTAACGGGTTTCGAACCCTCCTTCATGTCACCAGCCCGCTCAACCTTCCTAGTCTGGGCCGCCTTCATCATAGGGGGAGCATCCAACAACAGGGGGATGGTAGTAGGTGCATTCATAATCGTCCTGATGGAGTTCGTCTTCAATGTCCTAGTAGCAGGTCAGGGATCACCAGATCTCCCCCTGCACACAACCGCAGCGAGAATAGACACCCTCTTCGAGTGGCTGTTCACGAATCAATGGGAAGCAGCCAGAATATTCCTCATGGTGATGTTAGTGGGGTTCGTCACCCGCTCCGAGAGGCTTCTGGACATCGGAGCGTCTGGTGCAGCCATATTCGTATTCGGAGCAATCGCTCTGGGCGAGAGATCCATCGAAGAGTCGTTCTTCAGTGGTATCGTAAGTGCCGATATGTTGTATGTGAAATTGCTTCTGATAGGGTGCCTGATGCTCTTCTCACTCAAGTTCAATTCAAAGGGGCTCCTTCCAGAGGTCCCAGTCCGCCCGGATAGGCCACCAGGAGGTGCTTCCAGTGAGTAATCCAGTTCTCAAGGTGGACAACCTGAGGAAGGAATTCGGTGGACTGGTCGCCGTCAAGGACGTCTCCTTCATAGTCGGCGAGGGGGAGTTCGTGGGCCTCATAGGGCCGAACGGCTGTGGCAAGTCAACCACCTTCAATTGCATCAGCGGACTGCTCAACCAGACCTCTGGCAGCATCGAGATGTTCGGCAAGGACATCTCCAAACTCCGGCCTGATCAGATTCAGAACCTCGGTATGACCCGTACATTCCAGCATACCAACCTCTGGCGTCAAATGACTGTGATAGAGAATCTCCTGGTCCCCCCACGGAAGCAATTCGGCTCCTCCTTCTTGCAACTCATGAAGTCACTCCTAATTCCGGCCAACTCAGCTGAGGAAGCAAGGCTGTCGAAGGCATACGACGTCCTAGACCAGCTCGAAGTACCGCATATGGCGCACAATCTGACCAGCGAGCTATCTGGGGGCCAGAGCAAGCTCGTCGACATCGGACGCTCAATGATGGGAGACCCACAGCTCCTCCTCCTGGACGAACCAGTCGCTGGTGTCGCTGGCCCTCTCGCGATGAAGATATTCAACAACCTCAGGAACATTGTCGATGAGACTGGAATATCCGTGCTCATCATCGAGCACAACATGGACTTCATCCTCAGGCAGGGCGTAGACAGGATCGTCGTCATGAACGAGGGAGGGGTACTGATGCAAGGAACCCCAGACGAGGTCAGGGCGAACAGGGAAGTCATCGAGGCATACCTTGGAGCGGATGGCTCCCCAACGGAGGACGAGTGATGTCAAGAGTCCTGGATATCAAGGGCCTAGAGGGCGGCTATGGGTCGGTACAGATTCTGTATGGCATAGACATGTACGTCGAAGAGGGGGAGTTCGTTACCATAATCGGGCCAAACGGCTGCGGGAAGTCGACCCTGATCAAGACGATCTTCGGAATCGCCACATACTACTCGGGCGAAGTCTCCTACAGGGGCAACGACGTCTCTGGCTGGAGGACGGACCAACTCGTCAACCAGGGGATAGCATACGTCCCACAGGTGGACAACGTGTTCCCTTCCCTCTCGGTTCTGGAGAACCTGCAGATGGGTGGAAACAGCCTCTCCAGTACCGTGCTCAGCGAGAGGATCGAAAGGGCATTGGAAATGTTCCCCGACCTCCGAGATAGGGTCCATGACCTAGCAGCCTCCCTCTCAGGTGGGGAGCGGCAGATGCTCGCGATATCCAGGGCTCTGATATCAGACCCCAAGTTCCTCCTGCTCGACGAGCCTACCGCAGCGCTCTCCCCCTTGTATCAACAGCAGATAATCGAGAGGATCGACTCACTCAGGGAGCAGGGTATCACCGTACTGATAGTGGAGCAGAACGCCAGACTGTCACTCGCGAGGTCAGATAGGGGCTACATAGTGTCAAACGGCAAGATAGTGCATACTGGGGACGCTGCCACCATCTTGACCGACCCGGAGATAGGGGAGTACTTCCTAGGCTCCACGGGACATTAGTTCAGAAGCCAGTCCAGAGAGCAAGTGAAGGCACTCCTTCATCCGGTGTCCATCATCTATCTCCACTAGATCGACCAATGCGGCTTCCCTGGCAACCTTCCTGGAAACCTCGATGGAAACCACATCGTCTTTCGTCCCATGAACAATCGTGGTCCTATGCAGAGGTTCTGGCCATGACATCCTCTCAGCAGCTTCCATGAATCCCCATTCCAGATCTATGTCAAGCTCGAATCCCCTGTACCTCCTAGTGCCAACCCTCCTCCATTTGGACAGCTCTTCCTTGGTGAGCCCTTCCCAGCTACCGGAAAGTCCGAACGCGGGAGCGATTAGAAGGAGCCGAAAATCACAATCACCCCTGAGTGAAGAGGCATTGGCTGCAGCCAGTCCGCCCATGGAAGAACCAATCACCAAGTCATAGTCAGACTCGTCTATTTCCCTAAGCAGAACCTCTGTTTGCTTCTCTATATCCCAGCCGAGATCTGACATCACAGGGGCCGTTACATCCCACCCTAGGACGTCGCTCATGAAGGTCGGCTTCGATCCAGAAGGACCACCTTCGAACCCGTGGGCGAAAAGAACCCGCATTTCACCAAATCCTTATTTTTCTAGTCAAATTCCAAGCCCAATAGCTCAAATTCAGCAAGAGGGCATCGCGTCATGGATGCATGCTCCATGACTCTAATGTGAATTTCTGCTACGACATGAACTGTCGCCTGGAACATGTGGCCAGCATGGACATTATTGTCATCATCCGACCAGCAGCAGTGGATGTGGGTGAATGCATCACCCTTCTCCGTGCGTGCAATATTTCCCGACAGGCTCACTAATTCAGATGGCGCGTTCAAAGCCCTTCTTTGGTAAACGCCATTCTCGTCCATGTAGCCATACGCATTGTCACGAGTTCTACCAATTCCACTAGTTATTGCCGCGGCATCAAATCCAAGGTCATCTGCCAGCTCCTTTAGTGATGTATGAATTTCTTCCCCAGGGTCCAATCTTACCAATAAGTCACTCCCAGATCGTGTGTGTTCCATGGGTCACCCTGTGGACCAAACAATTTCAACCTCTCTCAACCCAAGTACGATTTCGGGAATAATCTGAAAACGATTCAGTGGAAGCAACAAACCTCACATAGGCACAATAGGCAAACCAAATTCCTCCATCGGAAGCACAGGGGTGTCGACCCCCTTCCATTTTGGTTATAGACCGTGACATCACGGCATCAAAGCCCGACGGTGAAAAACATGACAATGGCCGTACACGACTCATCACCAAGATGGCGGACATTCCTCAATCAGGCCAAGGAGACGGAGATCACGCTCCTCTTGTCCAAGCAGACACAGACGCCGGTAATCGAGGTGTCATTCCATGACCTTACCGGCTTCGACCCTGACTTTGCTGAGGACATACTCAACGAGCCAAGGCAGATACTGGGTAGCGGGAGCACCACTCTGAGCGATATATGCAAGGAGAGAGGGGTTGATTTGGATGCAATCGTCAGGGTAACCGACCTGCCAAGAGACAGTCGCAGGCCATTGAGGGAGATAGGAAGCTCCGATATTGAGAAATTGAGAAGCGTCGAGGTTTCTGTCACAAAGGTATCAGAATTGAAGCCCAGGATTCACAGGGCGGTTTTTCTCTGTCAGAAATGCGGCTGCACGATTGAGGTAGAACAGAAAAACGAGAGGGAGCTAGAAGAGCCCCTGGAGTGCCCCCAGGAAACCGGCTGCGGCGCATCATCCAGGGAAACTAGGTTCAAACTCGTGATGAATGTCTCCAGGATGATCAACAATCAGTGGCTGGAGGTTCAGGAACTTCCGGAGAACGTACCAAGTGGAGCACAACCAAGGAGAGGCATTACCCTAGTCGAGGGAGATTTGGTGAACAAGCACCTACCAGGTGAGAGAATTACCGCCAATGTGATTCCTGTCGTCCACAGCGAGGTCAAAAATAGAAAGAAGACACCAATGTTCGACATAATCTACCACCTAGTAAGCTCTGAACATGAGAGCGTACCATTCACCGAGATAAAAATCAGCGAGGAGGATAGGGAGGTTATTTTGGAGGTATCCCGGAGGGATGATCTAATCACACTGATGCAGAGGTCCATTGCTCCCTCGATCTTCGCCACTCGAGTGATGAATCACGTCAAGAGATCATTGGCGCTGCAGCTCTTCGGCGGGGTCAGGAGATCCACATCCGACAAGAGCCACTTGAGGGGAGACATCCACATCTTGCTGATGGGGGACCCGGGAGTGGCGAAATCCCAACTCCTATCCTACATGTCCAACTTAGCGCCTCGTGGTAAACTAGCATCCGGAGGAGGAGTAACGGGTGCTGGCCTAACTGCAGCTGCTGTGAAGGATGCCTTTGGGGATGGCAGGTTCGCTCTAGAAGCAGGGGTCCTCCCCCTGTCAGACAAGGGCCTAGCAGCAATCGACGAGTTCGACAAGATTTCCAAGGAGGACAGGAGCGCTATCCACCCAGCAATGGAGCAACAGCAGATACATGTGGCCAAGGGTGGAATTACTGCTACCCTCCCAGCTAGATGTGCGGTATTAGCAGCAGCCAACCCGAAGGAGGGAAGGTTTTCGAGAAGGGGGCCCAACCAAAGCGTCCTAAGAATGTACGAGGAGACTGGCCTTCCTGCCCCACTAGCTTCTAGATTTGACATAATCTGGATGATTAGAGACGAGGTAAGGGCTGAGGACGATGCTAGGATTGCCAAGCACATTTTGGATACGAGGACGAGTGCGATCAGTGAAATGAAACTAGAAGAGTCACTGGAGATAGACCCCTCTGAGCCCGATAAAGACCAGATATACTCAGTTGGCGTAGATGGGCACGAGCACATCACACTCGACTTCCTCAGGAAGTACGTCGCCTATGCAAAGAGGCACGTTCACCCGGACTTGGACGACGAGGCAAAGACCGCCATCCACGAGTACTACATCAGTGAGAGGCAGTCCTACGGCAGGGAGGATGGGTCTGACGAAGCACCAGTGCCAGTAACTGCAAGAGCCCTCGAGGCATTGATTCGCCTCACAGAGGCACACGCCAGGATGCATCTTAGACAGATCGCGAATAAGACGGACGCGACAGTTGCCCTAGCCGTCTTCAGGCACTGGAGGGACGAGTCAGGAATCGAGGACGACTCCGAGCTTTACTCGGGAGTCCCTCACCGACAGAGGAATGCAAACACAACAATCAGGCAGATAGTTAGGGACATCTGCCAAGAGACCGATGGAACTGCCTCGCTCGTTGACATCCTCAATAGATGCAGAGCCAGGGACCTCACGGAGCAAACGGTCGAAGAAGCACTATCCAAGATGAGAATGTCCGGCGAGTTGTTCATGCCTAGGAACGAAACCTACTCCTTCGCCCGCTGACCCTATGAGCGAATGCCCGTTCCGGTGGTACGATGGAGCCCATTGGCGACGTATCCGCGTCCTCGGAATTGGATCCAGCGGCTCTCGGGTTCATGTGCGGGCTCGAGATACATCAGCAACTAGCGACAGGCAAGCTGCACTCCAGGATGCCAAGCGAGCTCTATGAATTCGGTATTGATGACGTCCCATCTGATTGGGGCGTATCCGAGAGAAAGCTCAGGGCATCCAGAGGAGAGGGTGGCGTGGTCGACGTGGCAGCTAGGTTCGAGCAGAGGAGGAACCGTTCCTTCGTATACATCCAGTCTCCAAATTCCGGGCTCATCGAGATGGACGAGGCACCTCCAATGCGCCACGACATAGACGCAGTAGAGGTAGCACTTACCATTTCGGCGATGATGGGGGCAAAGCCAGTCCCCGCGATGCAGGCCATGAGGAAGACAGTGGTCGACGGGTCAAACACCAGCGGCTTTCAGAGGACGACTCTAGTCTCCACGAACGGCGTGATAACGACTCCCTCCGGGGACGTCGGAATCGCGGTAATATGCCTTGAAGAAGACTCAGCCAGGAAGCTCGACGCTACAACCACGCCTAGGGGGGAGGTCGTCACTTACACTCTCGACAGGCTGGGCGTACCTCTCGTGGAGATTGCAACTGACCCAGACGTAATCTCCCCTGACCATGCAAAGGAGACAGCATTGGCACTGGGAACACTGCTGAGGGACACCAGGAGGGTCAGGAGGGGACTCGGCTCCATCAGGCAGGATCTCAATGTCAGCATCGCATGTGGTGATAGGGTGGAGATCAAGGGGTGCCAGGACCTAGACTGGATTCCAAGGATTATCAGACTGGAGATGGCAAGGCAACTGCACATGTACAGATTGGCCAATCAACTACGCAACGAAGCAGGACTCCCGCCTCTCCCACCAGATAGGAGGAAGACAGAGGGTCCCGTGGAGAGCAGGGTCGCCCTCTCGGCACAATCGAAGATACCCCTAGAGATTCACGATGTTTCCGACTCCCTGTCTGGCTGCGACTCCAAGAGGGTGACAGAGTCCATTCAGAATGGCGATAGCGCCCTATGTATTTCCCTACCGGGGTTTTCAGGTAAGCTGGGTTCGAAGGAGGAGGACTCCGAAGGCTCCCAATTGCCCCGCCTAGGGAGGGAGCTGGCAAGTGCGGCCAAACTAGCAGGGGTCGCCGGAATCTTCCACTCTGACGAGCTACCTGCATATGGAATAGGGCAAGCAGAGGTTGAAGACATCAGAGAATCACTCGCACTTTCGGACTCAGACGCCTTCGCAATCTGCGTAGCCCCACAGTGGCAGGCCGAATTAGCTTTGGAATCGGTTGTCAACAGGGCCCGAATGGCATACCACAGAATACCTCAGGAAGTACGGAACGTGGTAATTAGGAAAGGTCAGCCCGAGGATGGAACGACTACCGCGCTGAGGCCACTTCCAGGCGGTGCGAGGATGTATCCTGAGACAGATGTCCCCGTCCTCAGCCTCTCTGTTGACAGGTGGGGTGAGATATGCGGCGATCTACCGCTGACATCATCCGAGAGAGCAGAAAGAATAGGCTCCTACGACATTTCCGAGAATCAGGCAGAGTCGATACTGAACAATGAGTTGGATGATTTACTAGTCGAAGGCATCGAGGGCGCACTCAAGATTCCTGCAAAGGCATGGGCCAGTGCACTCTTGGAATTTGGTACCTCGAAGCTACGGGCCCTGGAAGTTGCCATTCACCTCAGAGAGGAGGGAGTGATGACCAGGGATGGAGTCTCTCCATTGGTCGCTGAGGCCCAATCCGAAGATACGGACTACCTCTTGGAGTGGATGGCATCCGAGGCTTCATCGAGGGGATTCACTCCCGCGGGGGATAGCGAAGTAGAAATTGCTGTGGTCGAGGTTCTGAAGGAGCGAGAGGAATTCATCATGGAGAGAGGGCAAGGAGCAATAGGTCCACTCATGGGAGTAGTTATGGGCAAACTGGGGGGTTCAGCAGATGGGAAGGTCGTCAGCAAGATCCTAAGGGAGAAAATATCCGAGATGTTAGATTAAAGCCCTATTATTCGCCGTCTTTAATTCTATTAGCATAGTTAAATTACCTTCGACGCTCCACTAGATTTCCATGTCTGACTTAGTAGCCCTGATAGCCCTATTCGTGATAATCACGATAGTGGGTGCATCGGGCAGGTATGGTGAGAACAGACTCAAATCGCTGTCTGTTGCTTGGGTCCTTTTCCTACTAATCACATTCCCCACTCTGAGTACCGAGTGGGCTAGGATGACTTCGGAGTTGGTAGACGATGACGAGGATTCCCATTATGGACTACCGGACATCTGGGAAGGAAAGCAAGTCGTCTGCTTCAACTTCCCGGAGGAAAACGCCCCGGAAGGCTATGGCGGTGGAAGGCATCACATAGACAGTGATGGTACGAAATTCTTGACCGACTCCGACTGGAATGGCTCTGGGGCCTGTATCGGCGGATTCTCTGACTTTGAAAATGGGATCGAACTTATGGATGAGGCGGTGATGGTGTCAGGCGGTGACTTTGCCTACAATTCAACTCAATTCTCATTTGGAATGCAAATTGACTCCATCGGATGGATTGAGCCATGCGATGCTGCTCCCTGCCCAGAAGACTTCTCTTCTGGAGCATACTGGGGGCTTTACCACAATGGTCAGATGGCGCTGGTTGGAATCAGTGACCTTCCACTCGAAGACGATAGTGTAGTAACTTGGAAAATAGAGACCTGGTGAGGCAATGAGAAGCAAAATCATGATTAGATGGCTCCTCCCATCTGTATGAGGGTGCCACCATGTTAGACGCGCATGCTGTGACTTTATCTCCTGCTGAGACCTTCATATTGAACGTCTCCCTTCTTGTTATAATTGGGTGGTCGATGTGGAAGGCAGAGAAGACTCTGACCCCTGGAAACGATGCCATGGTACTAGTCCTGCTAGGTGCATTCGCAGTTTCTGGAAGGGTCCTTCTGGACCCCCTCCCTAACATACAACCGGTCACGGCAATTGTCCTCCTAGCCGGAGTTCACTACGGCGCCGCTCGATCCACAGTCCTCGCTACCACAATTGCGCTAATCTCGAACATTTTCCTCGGCCATGGAATTTGGACACTGTACCAAGCAGCCGGTTGGTCACTGGTAGGGATAGCAGGCTCCCTTCTTTCCGATAGAATGACACTCTCTGGTTCCATTTCAGTTTCTAGGGTTGCTGCCTTCTCGGTCGCCGCGGCATTCCTCTTTGACTGGGTAGTCTCCCTCAGTGCACTACACTCATTCGGTGCGGAGATGCTGCCTGTGTACATCATTTCGGGAATCCCGTTCGACATCCTCCACGCGTCTGGAAACGTCTTCTTCGTGGCTTGGCTCTCAAACCCAATATCCGAGATTATGTCTCGGCACAATACAAGAAGAACGGTGGTGAGAGAGACTGTCGCGCTCAGAAGCTGACTTGACCATGGTGTTGGTTACAAGAGCTGATCTTAACCTGTCAAAGGGAAAGCTAGCAGCGCAATGCGGCCACGCCGTAAGCGAGTGTGTACTGAAGGCGAGCTCTCGGGAACCAAAGCTACTGAAGAGATACCTCAGCGAGGGAGCTCGCAAGATAGTGGTTGCAGCCCCTCACCTTGAGGGCCTGAGAAGGATCTACGGAGAAGCAGCCGAGAGCGGTCTGATAGCACACATGGTCAAGGACGCAGGACACACCGAGATTCCACCAGGCACTGTGACCGTCGTAGGGATAGGACCCGGGCCCAGGAGTTCCATAGACTCGATTACGAGCAGCCTGCCGCTGGTCAAATAGGATAAGAAAGATGTTTGAGATTGGGCGGGACTGGGAGTGAACCCCCCAGCCCGCCTTACGTAATTCTGACCAATCGTGTTACCGATCTCAGACTGCGTCGTCGACCATTACGCCGACTCTGGCGCCGAGACCTACTAGTAGGCCGTCAACGATCCAGTCTAGGGCGACATCCTGGATGCCGTCCGCGCCGCTTAGGAGCGAGGCTCCCATCTCGTGCGCTGCGTCCATTCCGCCCATGGCACCGGCAAGGGCCATCAACGAGAAGGCCGCTACCCATGCGTCACATCGGGTGTAGATGGTCCAGAATACTGCACCACCTGCAATCATCCCGAGTGCTCCCCATAGCTCAGGGGCCTCCCAGGCTGTTGCTGCCCAACCGGTCTCTATAGCTCCAGCCTCGGTCATCAGTGCGATCGCTAGTGCGGCACCGACTACCTGCGATAGGAGTAGCATAGCGTTACCCATCATTCCGTCTGTGTCACTCAGGTCACCGGTCATCATGTGGCACCAAGTAACAACAGGCAGGATGTGCGCTCCACTGATTGCCATCCATGCTGCAGCTAGTAGGACAGCGCCCTCTAGGCTTCCTAGGCCGGCTCCCGCGAGAACCATCCAGGATACCATAAAGGCACCTCCAACTTCATTCATCATTGCTCTGTTGTCCATTTCCATATTTTTTCCTCCTCACCTTAGTGAGCGGTTGTCGACAACACCCATATCTTATAATTGGAACCTATCAAAAGCCCTAAAAACGGCGAAAAACACATGTTTTGCATTTTGCCGGTGTTCCCAGTAACACTTGCTGTCCACTGCATTATCTAGTAATATTAACATGGGTTTCAGTGCTACGCACTGAGAAGAAAATACAGAATCACTTGATATGTGATAGCGATTCTGCAATAAACGTGCGCGATTACCCATCTGACAGAGTCGACCTCCGTAGTGACACGGTGACTCAGCCAACCCCTGACATGAGAGAGGCAATGGCTTCTGCTACTGTCGGGGACGATGTTCTCGGAGACGACCCAACTGTAATCGAACTACAAGAGAGATTGGCCCGTATGCTCGGCAAGGAAGCAGCTCTGTTCGTATCCTCTGGCACCATGTCTAACGCAACTGCAATCAGGGCCCAGACCGAGCCCGGGGACGAGATAATTACCGAATCTCACAGCCACATCTACATCTACGAGGGCGGAGGTTTCGCTGCTCTCTCGGGAGTATCCGTTGCACTGGTTCCGGGGGAAAGGGGAATCATGAATCCGAATGACGTCTCTAGGGCAATTAGGAAGGTGGATGGGAGCCTCGGCCACTTCCCAAATGGATCCATGGTCTGCGTTGAGAACACCTCGAATAGGGGAGGCGGTACTTGCTACCCACTGGGTACAATGGATGCAATAGCAAAGGTGGCACGCGATAATGACTGCACCTCACACATCGACGGAGCCAGGTTATTCAACGCATCAATTGCCACTGGAGAAGACCCCTCACGAATCGCCAGGGACTATGACTCGATATCGATATGCCTGAGCAAGGGACTCGGGGCTCCCGTTGGAAGCGTCTTGGTAGGCTCTCAAGAAATGATATCACGTGCTCATCGATGGCGCAAAATGTTCGGGGGAGGGATGAGGCAGGCAGGCATCATCGCCGCTGCGGGCAATTATGCGTTGGACAACAACATAGCGAGACTCTCAGAAGATCACACAAGAGCAAGGAGGCTGGCCGAGGCGATTGAACAGATGCCAACTTTCTCGGTAGACCTCCAGCAGGTTCAGACCAACATGGTTTACATCGGTTGCAAGCAAGGCCAAGCGGATGATATCGTCACACGTCTATCCAAACAAGGAGTAGACGCTCTGACCATAGACGACTCTTCGATAAGGGTCGTGACTCATTTGCACATTACCGATGAGGATATTGACAGGGCAATCAATGCCTTCGAGAAGGCACAATGACCCACAAGCGTTCAATATCATGTGTGACCACAACGTGCTATGAGGGCCACACTAGCAGTTCTGCTGTCCCTCCTATTATTGATCCCGATAATCTCCTCCGCGGCTACTGATACCGATGTGGAATGGGAAGATGCAAGAGTATCACAAGGGGCATTCGGGGGGACCATAGGAGGGCTGTCCATCCCACTTTCGGATAATTCAACCGAAAGCGCAGTTTCCTCCGATGTCAGCGAATTGCCCACCGTCATAGAGGTCTACACCGCCACTTGGTGCACCAATTGCGTAGCTACAGAGGGACATATGGATGAGGCAATAGGGGACTCTGACGTTGAATTGATCCACTATCACAGACATTGGTTCGAGCCAACCGACCCGTTCGGGAGCAATAGCACGGAGGAGCGTTGGGAATCGCAGTATGGGCATGCAGTGACACTTGCAGGCGGGTCACCTAGATTGGCACCGACTAACGTTATCGACGGTGAGAGGCTACACTTCGGGACCCGTGCAAAGACCAGCTCGCTGGTGGAAGACTACTCGTTATCAATTTCCGAGGGCACCTCTGCCCCAGTCATGGGACAGCTATCATTGATGACCTCGTCAAGCCAAGAGCAAGAGATAGAAATTTCGTGGGACACATCTGGCATGATGTATTCCTGCGCAGACGATTGCCCGTCTTTCGCGACGAGCCCATGGATATTATTCGTCGAGGACTCTGCGTACTTCCCAGATGGCTCAAATGGTCTTGAGTACTACTCGCACGTTCTCCACGAGGCAATAGAATTGGAAGGCGAAGATGGAACATTGTCCATGACTCCGCCTCCCGCTTGGGACGGAGATGACATGTCCATCGTCCTGATTGTCGACTGGGAGCAGGAATCACCAGACAAAGGCTCCCCCCTGCCTGCTCCTGGAATCATTACCCTCCTGTGCTTTCTAGCAGCATTGGTTCCCCGTCAGACCGACCAATGACGCCAATCGTTCTTCCTGTCTATCAGTTGGGTTGAATAACCCCTGCTGGGCATGGCATACGCTCGGAGGAGTCGAATGCCAACCGGAGATACTTCATTGACGATTGAGGAAGTCAGTCCGGGAGGCATTCCTGAATGGCTATTTGAGCACCTTATCAGACAAGCAATAGACCCCCGACCAACTTCAGCAGGAGGTCCCTCAAACATTCTCGTTATCTATCCAAACGAGGAGAGCCGTAGAGAGGCAATGTCCCGAATTAGCGACCTCGGTTTCGCCTTCGATAGAAATGCCCACCACACAATGAAGACACTGAAATCCTCCTTATCAGCAGATTTGAGGCTCCCTAGGAGAATTGCCACAGATCCAGCATTCGAGGTAGTTCTACACGGGGCCTGCGTCGCCGCCGCAGCCGAACTAGCCTTCCCCCTCATCAATCCCCTTCCAGAAATGTCCTGGGGCCTCGGAAAAACCAAATCTCTGGCCAAACTGCATCACTTCCTGTCCCTAGAGGACTCTCTAGAGTCTTGGGAAGGTCCCGGAATACACTCCTTTTCCAGAATATTGCGAGATTTGGAAAGTAGGCTGGGAGGAACTCATCCAGACTTCATCTCCACCCGCATCCTGAAGAATTTAGACAACTCCAAGCCTCCTTTTACGCTGAAAGATTTTGATGGAATGATATTGCTTGACCATCCACCATCCTTCCCCAACTCACACACAAAACTCCTGCTGGCACTATCCAAAATATGTCCAATCCACCAACTGACCAACCCCGGCAGTTACAGACTAGGCCACCATGGCTTTCAATTGCAGGACATAAGCACAATCAAATCATCTTCCGAGATTCCACATTGGGTTCCTGATCATGAAATTACGGCAATTGGGGAATCGGGGGAATTCGAGAGACTGATGCTCCAGAAGGAGGAGCATTCATTCAATGCTGCAATTTCAATAATCCAGGAAGAGATATCGAATGACAATAGTAGCAGAGTCATCGTAGTGGATCCTTCACTCAAGGATAACTATAGCAAATGGGTCAGATTACTGAACAACATCGGATTCCCATCACAAGAACGAGAAACCCTCGTACTAAGCACGCCAGTCGGGTTCTGGCTACACGAACTTTGCAACATTGGACATGGCACTGATGCTTTCGCGATGGAGAGGATCAGGTCCCTATCGATGCAAGTTTCCATCACCCCCTTCGAGAAAATCGATGCACATCCCTCCGATCCATCAATAACCCCAGACATCGATCCTGCCTTACTTTCTTCATTGGCTAGATCAGAGCACCTGATTGGTGGCAGGGGGGCGCTTTCCAGATGGCTAGAGACTCTCAGAATACCTCCAACCTCGGATGTTATCGGGCCTGCGAAGGAATCTGCTCAGTGGTGGCTACTGTCATTATCAAACTCCATCAAACCACTCTTGAGGAAAGAAGACAGAGACGCACTGGAAAACGCGGATTTTTTCGTTGGCTGCCACTCTGGAGAAATATTGCCAATTCAGGATGCACCAATTAATGCAGATGAGTGGATCATCCATATTTCCAAAATACTGAATGGGGAAAACGAGATTCAGGTTGATGGCAGCTCAATACCCCCAGAGGCAGTGTTGCAGAAAATATTGGCAGAGCACGACGCCCTTAGATCGCTGCAGACAGTCATGGGGCAAAGCCCGCCCAAGCGTGGTTCTGATTGGGTCCAGGAGGCATCTCAAGTAATCAGAGCTTTGAACATGCCAACAAATCCAATGAACTCGAGTAGACTCAGAGTAATGACGCCGGAAATGGCACTTGGCTGTTCTTCCGATTTGCTGATAATGGCTAATGTATCTAGCGCATCATGGAAATTAAAGGTTCCAAAATTCGCATTCTTAGGCGATAGTGAGAGGCATGCCTACAATTTGTTGAGCCCGGAAGGACCGATAATGGATGCTAGACACTATCTCAGGCACATTACCCATTGCGCCCCTAGGGTAGTAATACTGGACCCCAGCCTAGAGTCGTCTTTCCCCGCAGCAGCACCAATTAGGGAGATTACAGACAACTCCCAACAAGAGCCGGATGTTTTTGATAACGAAAGTGTCACTCCACTGGGACCTAGAGATTTGAGGCAATCAGAGGGAATCCAACTAAGGAAGATGATCCCCCCAGAAAGGCCCCCGTTGAACTCCGCCTCAATTTCAATCCCTCTTGATGTGGCTCTCCAGAGGGACAGAGAGGCACGTCAACCCACGATATCGGACGAAGACGGCTATCTCGCAGAATCCCACGAGGACTACATCACCTCCGTAGAACCTGACGACTTCACTAGGAGCGCTCCCGAAGGATTTGACCCTCCGAGGTCTGCAAGAAGATGGCCTCTAGTGGGGGCGATTACTGCAATTGGAAAGAAAACACCGACAATAGATCCAAGGCCACTGACACTCTTACCGTCCGGCTCAGTGACCCACGACTCCAGACAAGGACATTTCGAGGGGCCCAAGCAGGATGTAAGGATGTGGTCCGCCAGTAGATTGCAGGAATGGGCAAGTTGCCCCAGAAGGGGTTGGTTGTCCAGTGGACTCAGAGCTAGAGGTGATGAGAAACAGTCCGAAGACCTCGATCAGAGGACACACGGTGACTTGATGCACGAAATTCACTATGACCTACTTTGCGGAGTTCTGGGGATGGAGATGGGGAAAGAGAGGGAGATAGGGGATGCGATTAGTGACGATATACCAGTCAGCCTGGCGAAATCCGGAGTGTCCAGGGAATCACTCATGATGAGTGCATTGGAGTCCCTCGACTCTAGGGCTAGGTGGCTGGAAAGAACAGACGCTGTCTCAACCCACTGGAGGAAAGTACTCTCGGGAATGAATCACAGAGAGTGGACAGAATGGCTCTCCAACCCTTCCCCAATCCCAATTTCCGGACGAATAGGGGCGATGATATCTTCCGAGTATGAGATTCCAGATGCAATGCCCATCGCATTTGAATGGGACATGTATGGAATCAATAAATCTGGAATCGAGATAAGTATGCCATCCCAGATATGCAGTCCCGATATGGAATCTATCCCCCCAATTCAGATAAGGGGCAGGATAGACAGGGTGGACCTGTTGCCACATGATGAACTAGGGACAATATGGGTAGACAAATCCGGTAGTGACACCGTTGCTCCGATAAGAATTCATGGGACAAATTGGAAACCCAGGAGATTGGTCGCCATCAGGGATCTAAAGACCTCCATCGGTAAGTCCCCAGAGGAGAGGCACCAAACAGGACTCTTGGACGAACTCCAGTTGGCTGTATATGCCAGGGCTTGGGAGGTCTGTCACCCCGGAGACCTAGTGGTTGGAGCAGGGATATCGTTATTCGGGCATGAATCAGAACACACTCTGGAAGTCTCAGAGGGATACTTTGGAATCATGAATGAATTGCAAATTGGCACTAAGACCAACATCTGTTCATCTCTTCACAGATTCCCCGACGAGCGAGGTGACACCAGTAGTGACCAGTTTAGGGCTTGGCTGGCCCAACGACTTTCCGTCGCATTGAGAACTGCACATTTCGCTTCACTAGGGAGGGTGCACCCAACACCATCAGAATCATCCTGCAGATACTGCCCGGTTAGCAGTATTTGTGATGTTAGAATGGAGGATGATTTCTGATGCTTCTGAATATGGGTCAGCGCCTAGCACTCAACATCGACTCCCACATTGTAGTTGATGCAGGGGCCGGTACAGGGAAAACCAGCACTATTGTTGATAGGGCATTGGAGCACTACTTCTCAAAGGACCAGAGAGCTACAAGAATTACGCCTGTCCCATCCAGGCCATCACGTCCGGGAGGGGGTACTCACCTATCCGCTCCTGCCGATACTAGCGACCCCCAGAAGTGGGAGGGGCTACTTCCCGGAGAAGTCGTTCTCCTGACCTTCACAAACAAGGCCGCAGATGAGATGAAAGACAGATTGAGATCAAAAATCTCCAAACTAACTGTCAGAGACAATCCAAGAGTTTCCAATATAGGGGATCCTGACATGCTTCTGGCCCAATTGGAAGATGCTCCCGTTGGGACAATAGACTCCTTCTTCAATCAGTTAATTGCTCCCTACAGGGGACTTCTCGGAGACTCTTATGGAAGTGAGATTATTTCAGACTCAGCGAGAGAACTGTCTATTGACGAGGCGATAAACACCCTCTGGAGACTCCCTAGCTCCAAGTCGAGAATAGGCGATGCAGTAGACGCAGGTGTAGGCGGCGAGATAGCCGAGGAAGTACTCGAGGCGAGAGACAGAATAGCCAGAAGATACCATGGCAGATGGACATCATCAAGAATCCTAAGGAGCTTAGTTAGAAATTCTGTATTCATCGATGAAGGCGTCCGCTCAATATCCCAGGGGGACGGGCAAATCGACAGAGACCTACTCCTCCAGAGAATCATGTCCTCAATAGATCCCATGATGATAGAGGCTATCTTTCTAGAATTACGAAGTATAACCAATGACTTCTGCGAGATTGTCAAACGAAATACACTCCACTTGTCGCCAAAGGGATGGTCTGCCGAATCAAGAATGGCATGTATGGACAATCTGGCATCATCACTGCCGTCCCAATCCTGGGAGCAACTGGTTTGGATGAGCCACCATATGGAGTGCACTGCATCCCAGAAGTCACTCCAGAGCAAAACTCCCAAGATCTTCCCCGGAAGGGCAAAGACACTACCAAATGACGGGGGCTGGGAGAGAGGAATAGAAACATGCGGAAAGATCTCAGATGCGAGAATCAAGGAAACGGTCAGGAACGAAATAGACAGTATTGTGGACAGAACAAGGAATCTATGGTCAACTAGGAACGGTAGGCACGTTCTCCATTTCGTCCAGATAGCAATGCTACTGGATTCCCGGCAGCCACCCTGTTCGCCACAGGGGAGAGAACCATTCTCAGAACCCCTGCCAGAAGAGGTACCAGAGAGAATCCCGACAGGAAAAACTCCCTCCTCCTATCACTTCGATATAGACGGTGAAGTACAGAACTTGGAGGATCTACGTCTGGTCCATCTCGGATTCAAAGGAATTCTGAAGAAGATGAAGGAGACAAACGAGGTAGAAGACTTTGATGACATTCAGAGACTGGCGGGAGACCTACTTCTGGCCAATTGCCCTGAATCATGCAAGACATTCTATCCTCCACAAATCATCAGTTCTTTGAACTCTCTCAAGTCCGAACCCTGGAGGGACGATCACATTGCTCTGGCTCTCGAGGAACTCAAGAGACTGGAGGAGAATCCGACGCTAGCCGCCGAATCATCTGGAAGCCTAGGTGCGATTAGATTTGATTTAGAGACTAGAGTGAGTATCCTGGGGGAAATCAGGAGGAGGTACAGGGCATTCATTATCGACGAGGCCCAGGACAACTCGCCCTTGCAATGGAGACTGTTATCCAGACTGTGGGGGGTGAGGGGGCATGTTTCTGGAGAACCGGAACCACCAGACACCCCATGGCAGCCCACGATTTGCTTTGTCGGGGACGTCAAGCAGAGCATCTACGCATTCAGGCAGGCCGAGGTCGCCGGGTTCCTGGAGTACGCCGTTAATCTGATGTCCGTCAACGATCACGAACTCTCAAGCGTTCCTGAATTGACCAGGAGCCCGGAATTGAGACGCCCCGACGAGAGCCGAGATCCTAGAAATGCCGCATCCATAGGATTCTCCAAGGCAACAAAACTGCTCGAGGACTCCGGACTCGCTTCCATCGAGTGGATCCCCTTCGACCTTTCAGATCAACACCTCCCGAAACCCGATCAAGAGGAGGTAAATTTGCGTCGACGAGGACTAATCAGACTCCAGGTGAACTACAGGACCGACGGCGGACTCCTCAAAGTGATGGACCAATGGTGGCATGACATACTGTCAGATAGGCATAGGGATTTGCCAGATGGAAATTTCTACGCCACTCCTCAACCACTATTCCCAAGCCCGGAGAAGAGTGGCATTCCCGGATCCTTGGAGTGGATATGCCCTGTAATGGGGGATGCCGAGGAAAACCCCCCATTCGAATTGACCACCCCCCTAGATGCCTTTGAAGACGGAAGCCCGGACTCAATCGAGAGGCAGTCGCTACTCATTGCCAAGAGGGTCAGGAACCTTATCGACGGGATGCCCGTAAGGGTCAGAGGACCTTCAGGAGACTGGAGCCAACTACCCAATGAGAAACCCGTTCCTCCGAGCGACATCATGATTCTACTCCCAAGCAGGAGCAGACTCAGGGACTCGATAACGCGACAACTGTCACTTATCGGCATAAAATCCCAGGCAGACAGAGAGGGAGGACTGTTGGATAGACCCGTGGCCCACAGCCTAAACGGACTACTCCAGTTCCTAGCAAGACCAACATCCAGGCACAACGCTGCGTGGGCCGCTAGAAGTAGCATGATTGGACTCAATGACAGTGGGCTGCAGGGTCTTCTGGAGGGTGCTGGAGACGAAGAGGATCTCGTTTCAAGGATGGTCGAAATATTAGACAATGACCGACTAAAGAGCCTAGTGACGAGGTGGAGAAAACTCTCCTCATCTGGTAGAATAATAGATGCCCTAGAGGAATCAATAGACAACTCCGATTTGTTAGTCGCCAATCCTAATCCGGGGGACAGGCAGGACGCTGAGGACTTCATCTCACTGATTCGCTCCCTCTCCAAGGAGATTGGCGGGGATCCGATGGTCCTGGCAGATAGAATATCCACGATCAAAGAGAGTGACTCCTCGTCATTGCAGGCATCCTCACCCGTGCAAAACGATGCTGTCAGGGTAATGACCATTCATGGGGCAAAAGGACTCCAGTCGAAGGTCGTAATTCTCGCAGACGTCTTCTCGGGAAGACAGACAAATCTCATGAATGAGAACAAGAACAAGATGATAGTCACCCCAGAAATGTTCGGAGGGAGGCCGAAGCCATGGCCCATTAAGAAATCCGGCAAGGACCACCCCCACTCGCCACTTTGGAAACACCTGATGAGAACACATATTGCTAGGAAGGATGCCGAGTCTAGGAGACTGCTCTATGTAGCAGCCACTAGGGCTGAGAGCAAGCTGATAATCACGGGCTCCCCGAAGGAAACAGAATGGAGGGAAGGAGAGGGATTAGTGATCCCCTGGGCATACTCAAGCCCCATCCCACAACTTGGGCAGATGTGGATAGAGTCTCTTCGCCAGGGTTCCTGGGAGAGGGGCGAGAAGGAGTCTCACTGGATGTCCGAGGACGATTCGGAATCCGGAGAAAAACCGCCAGTAAGCAAGAAAGGAGAGAGAATCTTCGATCCTATGAAAGCACTGTCGGAGGGCTTCCTCGGCTCCAACACCCTTCCCGGGCTCACCCTGATTCACCACCCTGACTGTCTTGATGATCCGGACAATGGAACCGCATCACTACTCACCCCACTCCAGATGATCGAGATGGTCGATGATGCAGCCAGGGAGTCCTCCATGAATCACGTTCCTCCCATGACAACCCCTAGGTGGAATATTTCCAGCAGGGTAAGGGTGACCCCACACAGGCTTTCAACACTACAGAAATGCAAACGCAGATATTGGCTGGAGACTAGGGGGGGTCTGACCATTGAAAAGCCAACTAACAACTCCAAACTAGAATCGGAAGCCTACCTCCCTCAAGGTATCGATGCTGCTGGATTTGGGAAAATAGTTCACAGGACCTTCGAGATAGGACTTGGAAATCCCGGACCACCAGATGGTGAGAACATCGATCTACCGGACTCATGGGCCTCTGCAGGAGACGACAAACTGGACGATGCATCGGTTATCGGGCAGGTCCTAGACGAATTCCTCCCTTCAGATGCCGACAGAGAAGCCTGCCGTTCTCTAATGGGCAAAATGTTGTCTCGAATAAAGGAGGGAATCATGGGAGACTTGGTATCCGGTAGAGCGGTCAATGGCCATATCGTTGAAGGGCTGAGAACTGAAATGCCATTCCACTTGTCCAAAACAACTCCTCTCGACAGGGTCGTCAGGACGAGATGGACGCCCGATGGGCCAGAGCCACTATCCGCAATCGACGAGGTCGCCGTTGAAATGGATGGAGTCATAGATCTAGTTCTATGCACGGTTTCCGGAGAGGGAAAACACATCAGGCCAATCGACCTCAAGACGGAGGAAGCCCACAAACTGAATTCAGGGAGTTTAGATGGTCTTGTGGAGTCGCACGGGAACCACTCATTCGACCCTCAGTGCGATGCAGAAATTGAGATGCTAGAGAACCATAGCATGCAACTGGCACTCTACTACCTCGCCCTGAGGACGATAGAGGAAGAGAGGGAGAAGAGAGGACTTCCGAGCAGGACAGTTCTGAGGCCGGCAATATTGGTAGGCGTCACTGGGAGGATAGTCGAGTACCCCGAAGAAATGTTCAATGCCACACTCAAAGAACTGGATAAGGCACTGTCCCTGGCAGCCGCGATGTCTCTAGAGTCAGAACCCACTATTTCAGACTACGAATGCTCGTGCGCAAACTGCCCCCAATGAATGATCAACCCCCCTCCGGCAGAAGAATCCATTTGTGCATGCCCCCACACAGGGCCATGCCAGAGGCACTGGACCGAATGATGGAAAGAAGTGAGGAGATATGGGAGAGCTCGATATTGCCATCCCTTGGCGAATTCATAGAGATCAAGGCGCTGTCGCCACTATTCGAACCAGACTGGGAGTCGCTGGGTGAGCTGGATGCCACGATAGACCTATTCTGCACTTGGCTAGACGAGCAGGAAATCTCTGGAATGAGCTACGAAAAGCACACGATAGAGGGAAAGTCCCCAGTTCTACTGGTTTCCATAGAAGGAACCGGTTCTGGCGAGGTGGTGTTCTACTCCCACTTGGACAAGCAGCCATCCAAGCCCGAACTATGGTCGGAGGGGCTCCACCCGCTGAAGCCCGTAAGGAGGGACCCGTGGCTATACGGAAGGGGCTCAATAGACGATGGATACGGGGGCTACCTATGCGTTACCTCGGTCAGACTGCTGCAGGAATCAGGAATACCCCATCCCAAGTGCACCTTCCTAATCGAGACTTGCGAGGAATCGGGTTCCTTCGACCTCCCCCCATACCTCGATTTACTCAGTGGAGACCTAGGCGATCCGGACATGATAGTGGTCATGGACAGTGGGGGGCCGGACTATGACCACATCTGGATGACCGAGGCCCTCAGGGGACTCGTATCAGGAACCCTGTCGGTCAAGGTATCACATGAGGGTATACACTCAGGCAACTCCGGAGGGTCGATCCCCTCTTCCTTCAGGATAGCAAGGACCCTGCTTGACAGGGTCGAGGACTCCGAAACAGGAAGGATACTGATACCAGAGATGTACGTGGACGTAGACTCCGATCTCAAGGCGAAGGCTGACTCGCTGGCCTCGGTAGTCGGCAACTCGGTCTGGGAGCAGTTTCCCACCGTCGACTCCCTCACTCCCGTAGCAGACAGCGTTTCAGAGATGATTCTGGGTATGAACTGGCTACCCTCACTGTGCATCATCGGAGCGGATGGGATGCCCTCCGTCCAAGTGGCCGGAAACGTACTGAGGACGAACACCGATCTGAAACTGAGCTTCAGGATTCCCCCAGGCGTGGACGCGGACTCTCTTGAGCCGATCATAAAGCAGACCCTGGAAGCCGACCCTCCATACGGGGCGGAGGTAACATTCACCCTCGACTCCTCAGCTAACGGATTCGACGCCCCTCCATTGGAGGGGGCAGTGAAGGAAGCCATCAACGAAGCCTCCATGCACCTCTCAGGACTACCGCCCCTGGCCACATGGATAGGGGGGACAATACCATTCATGGCGATGATGCAGGGCAGGTACCCAGAGGCCAAGTTCCTCTGCACAGGCCCCTCTGGACCGGGCAACAATGCTCACGGCCCAGACGAGAAGCTGCACATTCCATCCGCAAAGAGGCTCACTGCGGTGCTGTCGTCCACCATAGCCGCGATATCCTCGTGAATGCCGATAATGCGAAATTAGCTCTCCCGTTTTCCGCCGGGGTTAAAGGGGAAGTATGGCCCGAGTTGTCTGAGGGGCACCATGAGCGAGGAAGAGCAAGTTCCGCCTGCGGAGGACAATGTCCACGAGCAGTTGGCCATGGAGAAGGAGCGCCTGGATAAGTTGTACGTCGCCTATCAGGCACTGGAAACGGACTTCAATGACGCTAAGGCGCATATCGAGGTTCTCGAGAAGGACGCCATAGACAAGGAGATCGAGAAGGAGGGCTTGGAGGCACTTCTCAATGACAAGGACAACCGGATCAGGGACCTCGAGCTAGAGGGAGCCAAGGCCGGAACCAGGGTCAAGCACCTGGAGCCCGAGCTGGAGAAGACCCAGGAGATGTACACTCGCGAGCAGGCAAGGCTCGGCAGGGTGTTCGAGGTGGCGGAGGAGCTCGACACAGCACTTCAGACCTCAATGGTCGAGATGAAGGCGAGGGACGACTGGTACGCCCAGCACATGAAGCTCTTCGAGGACCTCAGCGAGGCAATCCAGACCAGGTACGCCATGATTGACAGCGCCGTGGAGGCCTACAAGGAGTTCGAGGAGAAGAAGGACCTGTTCAAGGAGAGGATGGAGGAGACCCTGGAGGCAGCAAAGGAGGCCGCTTCCGAGATGCCCACCGATGAGGAGGGAGACTCCGACGAAGAGCCAGAGGAAGACGATCACTGATCACTTCGGCCGCTTGTGCTTCCAGCAGTACTCCTGATTGTGCATTCTTTGCTTGAGGCAGGGCGCCCCGTCTTCTCCTACGTGACTGCATATATTGCCTCCCGTCTCCGACATCCTTCTCTCTAAGCGCTCCTGATTCCTCTCCTCCAGCATCTCTTTGACTTCTGCCCATTCTTCCGTCGTCGTGCTTCTCAAGTCAATGCTACTTTGGATATTCTGCATCTCTCCCCCGTCGAACCAGAATGAGCCGCAATCCCGGCACCCATCCACGCTCATGTATGTGAACTCACCATCAAAAACAGACCCCGAACTTATGCGTTTATTTTCCCTGCTTTTTTGCTTTGCAGACTCAACCAACCCCGCTATCGCTATTCCGAGAACCAATCCGCCAATACCGCCGCCCCCTCCGAGATGACTCCCCCCTCCTCGGTCATCGGGTACGTTGCATTTGACTCTGACATCGACCATTCCCGAATTGCAGGTCGGGCACCTAATGTCGCATTCCTCTCCACTTTCGAGGAACCGACTCAGGTCATCGGAGTATTTCATGATCCTATCCATGCGCTTGGCATCCAGCAACCGACCCTCGCATTCCCTGCATCTGTAGAAGCCGTCCAGTTTTCCCCTGATGTATCCTGACTTGAATTCCATCTTCCCGCATCCTCTGGGGCAATCCAAATTCTCCAATTCTGCTATCTGCTCCAGATGCATCTTGCAGAACAACATACCCTCCATTGCGTGACGCGAGCAGCGCCTACCCCTCTTATCCTCGCTCAAGCATATTACGATTGAAGGGTCCTGGTGCTGGTGTTCCTTGCAGTACTCGGAATTGTACATGATGTGCTTCGAACAGGCGCCCCCATCGTCCTTGAGCCCCTTGCACTTGGTCATTCATCCACCCGGTTTGGTCCCATCAGCTAGCCTGATGCATTTAGCAGGTATCCCGCCCCAGACCTCTCCAGGGGGTATTTCCGTCCACTTCGGCACGACGGCCCTTGAGGCCACGACAGCCCCCTCGCCAATCGTGCATCCCGGCTGGACTATTGATCCAGTCCCGATCAGTGCGCCATCGCCAATCACAACGGGGGCCATCACCAACTCCCCCTTCTCCGTGAGATGTGCATTGATTGTCGCGTGTCCGCCAATCACCACCCTGTCCCCTATTGTGACTGAGCCAGCGTCGTTGACGTTTGGGGAGTTGATCTGTGCCCCCTTTCCTATTTTGGCCCCCGATAGCCTGTAGTACAGGTTCCCGATGAAAGATGGGACCAGGTGAGGAAGGAAGAACAGGGCTATCTTGTGGAACACCATCGACCATGCCCACTGGATCGTGAGGAACGACTCCAGGGGGTATCTCCCGGGAGCCAATCTCGGCCGCAATAGGCCACCCAGCATTCCGCACATGACAACCAGTGTGATCCCCCAAAACATGATCGACATGCCCAGTGAGATTGCTGTGGCCGCGGTATCCACCCAGTACTCCCCGTTCGACAGTGCTCCGCGCAACTCTCCGAATAGGGCGACAGCTGGAATGGCAGCGATTCCCACTATGCCTGCGAGGAACGGTATGATTAGCAGGGTCAGGAAGTTCTGAACCAAAGTGAAGGGCAGCTTCATCACTCCGCCCCTCCTATTTTGCTGATCCCCGCCTCTGCGTCTACTTGGTCGGCGACCCTGATCCCCTCATCGACATCGACGACGAAGAAGAAGCACATCCCCACGAGTATCGGGACGACTACGCTGAGAAGCCCCATTCTGCTATCCATCGAAGCAGCGACAATAGCGTATATGATTGGCCCCAGTACGGATACCGCCTTTCCGATGAAGGCGAAGAAGCCGAAGAACTCAGTCGTCTTGGATGCGGGGATGAGCATACTGAAGAGGCTCCTAGAGAGGGCACCAGCGACACCCATGACCATTCCAAATGACATCCCTAGAATTATCCATTGCATGTTGATTCCAAGGCCTGCAGGCTCCCATACGTTGTCCCTCAGGAAATTGGGCCACCAGTCTATTGGCCCTCCCTCGATTACTGTTGGGTGCTCACCTCCGACCGAGGCCTCTCCATCCAGCTCCCCTCCGAGGAAAGAGAAGGAGAACCTGTGATCAGTCATCCCCGGCATCTCCGAGGAGAGGCTCCGGGCCTCCTCTATGCCAAGAAGCGAAATTTCTTCATCGCCCGATTTTAGGTATGTCAGGAAGGCATTGCGGAAATCCTCGTCCCCCTCTCCAGACTCGCTAACCCAGCCATCGACGCCCCTGTCATACAACGTCGAAAGGCGATACGCTTCCTCCTCATCGTCCCAGTCATACTGGAAATCATACCTATCGTGATCGCCGCCGAGCTCAAGCGGGGCGAATCCGACGCCGAGGACGGAGATGATACAGAATATCGTAAGTGCAGCACCTAGGATGTTCTTGTTGCTGTATTTGCTAGCTAGCTTGCCACCGATGATTGTCATCGGAATGGCAGCAATGTTCGCTGAGAGGAGGAGGACGAAATTCATGCTGATATCAATCCTCAGCACGGAGTCAGCGTATGCCGCAGCAAGCCCCCCTATTGCATTGATACCGTCATAGAAAAGAAGGTAACCAATCATGAAAAGAGACAGGATCCTGTATCTCCTAATCTCGGAGAAAGTGTTCCTGATTTCCCTTATCCCATCTATCACTGCCTCTCCGAAAGAGGCGTACTCGGTCGGATTGGGAATCTCGGGCTCCGGGGTGTTTCTGAATATGGGTATCGAGAATCCCAACCACCAGAGTGCGCTTGTCACGAAAACAAAAGATTGCACATATGGATCGTTGAATCCCAGTTTGAGACCCACAACTAAGTGAATTGTAAGGAGTATCGAGCCTCCTAGGAAGCCGTAGGCATATCCCCAGCTGGATATGTGGTCCATCAGGCGTTTGTCACCCAGATATGGTAGGAAGGCAGAGTAAATCGCATGACCACCTGCGAATCCTATGTTGCCCATAATGAGGCATATGGCTAGGAACTTGTACGACGAACCATCATCCATGAAGGGGGCCAATCCCATAAGTCCGGTGAATAGGATCCCAACAATGGTGTAAATTCGCAGTATCCTTTTCTTTATCGGCATTCTATCGGCAATTGCACCCAGGATAGGACTAACTATCGCAACGAAGACACTCGAGACCCCAAGTACCACTGCGTAGAAACTGTCCCCAGTGAATGTCATTCCAGCATAGTCAGCGCTACCCCCATTAGCCAGATTGAACATATTGGACAGAAGGGTTGGAACAACAACCGTGATCACAGTGAGTGCGAAAGCCTGGTTCGCCCAATCGAACCAGTACCAACTCTGAAGCGACTTTTTTGATTCTGGATCCATCTCCTTCAGAAGCCTAGCAACTACATCTGAACTCTCCACTCCCACATTGGAATCGCCAGACACGTTCCTCGGAGATGTTATCGAGTCTTTAGTGTCGCCCAAGAATTAACGAAATCAGTACCTTCATGACCGTAGCCAATCTCAATAAGAAACCCGATGGGGCGATACTCATGGGACAGGCTTGCGGGTTGATGGGCGATGGCGCAAAGTCCGTCAAGGTGCACCATTTGGTGAAGGCGCCCGAGAACACTCCCGAGTCAGTTTCCATCAGGGAGTCATGGGACGCCAGTAAACCGGTAACGGTATACAAGACACCAGAGAATCTCCCCGATGGGACACCCTGTCAGGCTGTGACGGTCATCCTCAGAACGAAGGGGTGCGCCTGGTGGTGGAAGTCCGGCTGCACATTCTGCGGATACTTCAACGACGTCAGGGACGATGTTACCACCGAGGACATGTTCAATCAATGGGAGGAAGCAAAGCGCCGTACGAAAAACTTCGAGGATTGTCAGATGATCAAGGTCTACACGTCCGGGACATTCTTCGAAGACCGGGAGAATCCACCTGAATGGCAGGAAGCCGTTCTTAGAGAGACTCATGAGATGGGCCTGCATCTTGTGATAGAGGCCCAAGCACAGATGTGCACCCCCGAGAAACTCTCATGGGTCGCCGAGAGGCATCCCGGCTGCACAGTTGCAATTGGCTTGGAGGCTTATGACGACAAAGTGCTTAGATTCCACGCTAACAAGGGATTTTCCACCAAGCAGTGGCATAGGGCAGTTGACTCATTGAGGGAAAACGGTCTGAGGGTCAAGACCTACCTCCTATTCAAACCGCCATTTATGTCAGAGGCGGATGCCCTCCTTCACACGACAAAGTGGATATCTGAGGTAGCCCCAATCTCTGACGAAGTCTCAATCAACCCGATGAACATACAGAAGAGAACCATAGTCGATCGATTGTTCAGAAACAGGGAGTACAGGCCACCATGGCTATGGTCATTGGTGGAGATGATAACAACCTCACACGAATCCATCTCCGGCCTCGACTGCCGAGTAATAGTGCACCCAACAGCAGGTGGCAAGTTGAGAGGGTCCCACAATTGTGGCATCTGCGATGCCGACGTCGTAGCAGCCATCGAGAGGTATTCCGTTTCTGGAAGCCTCGGGGAATTCGACGGCCTTGATTGTGATTGCAAATCATCGTGGAACGCAGAGGTCATTTCTGACAGCAGCTTACCAACTCCACTAGGCTCCGGCAGTGATAGGCGTGGGAACAGATTGGATGCACTTAGGGCCCCATGAGTACGAGGGACGTAGTCCCTCGCCCAATGCTTAAGGGGCAATCTCCGCTGGTTCAGTCCGCTCCTGCAGCTCGTAGCGAGGTGATTCCCTATGTCCGATGAAGGCTCTGGCCAAATTACTGAGTTCATTCAAGGAGAAAAAGAACCAGAGTCATCCTATGTTGTGATCATGATTGGCGTGGTCTCCATGCTCTCATTCCTAGTGCTCTATGGCGTCCTCTATCCCGGTAGAGACATGCCCGTGGTCTCAGAGCTGCTGCCAATGTTCGAGGGCGTGTTCGATTCTGGAATCTGGTTCTTCCTGTTAGGTGCAATGCTTGGTGTATTCGCAATAGTTGCAACCATGTTAGCCGAGGCAACCAGTGAGTGAGGCGATTCAATGAACGATATAATTTCAACAATGTCGATTTTCTGGCTATTGATGGTAATATCATTCATACTCATCAAGAGAGGCCTCTCGATATTCAACGATGTCGCGAAGACAATGGGCATGTTCATGCTCGAGAAAGCACTAGGTCCCGCAATTGACTTTGTTCAGGGTAAGCCAGGTTCTGCATCCAAGACGTGGATACTTCACGGGATGATATGGGCAATGGTGGCATCCATCCTCACGTTTGAGGGGCTGTGGCTATCACACGATCCAACTGCACTACACAGCCTGGGATCATGGGGTTACTCCCCCGACTCGCAGGATCTAATCTACGCTGGCAGGTTTGCAGCACTATTCGGAGCAGTGGGGATGATGGTAATAGGGGCTGGACTACATGTCATCCCTTCACTCTCCGGAACAAAACTAGCCAGTGAGTCCAATGCAACCCTAGTCTCCCTCCTTTGGACATTCTCAGTACTCATACTAGTGATTGGAGCTCACTCGAAGGAGATACTTGGAATCAACTTCATAATGCTTGGAACAGTACTACAGACACTGGCTATGATGGCAATCATCCTCAACCAGCTACTGACTATCTCCAATGCCACGCGTCCAATGGCCATCCCTGGGTGGCTGATCATATTCGGATTGATTGGGGACCCGGCTGCGGTGCTCTCAGTGATACTGAGCGGCGCGTACGAGACCGGTGTCGGCCAGTGGCTCGTTTACCACATGATAGGCGGGACGTTCTTCTTCTGTGGAGTAGCTGGCGTTTCCCTCTATGCTTCGAGCATGGGAAGCGGCAATCCGTTGTGGTCAAGGACATTGGTCGGAGTCACACTTTTCGGGGCTATTATCGCAATCAATCCAATGGGAGAAACCGACATGTCGATGGCGGTTGACATGCTCGGCCTCGAAGCATCAGAAATAGCAGCCTCCTCCCAAGATCACATCTCTGGATCATTCCTAATGGCCCTAGCTGCAATCCCAATCATCGCCTTCAGCTCCAATCTACTGGTAACCCTGAGGGGCAATGGCGCATTTGTCGGAAACAGCGACTCACCGGGAATCGCAGAGATGAACATGGGTGCTTGGATGCTTATCCCAATAGCCATAGGTTCTCTTTTCGTTCAGACCGATGCTCTTGGCGGCGCAGGTGAGCTATCGGGAATCGCTCAGTCCCTTGACCTCCTCGCGCTTTGGGCGGTTCTGATTCCACTGTCCCTCGGCGCTTCCCTCTATGTCCTACCTCAGGCCAGTGGCAGGAAGGTAATGTCCTCCAATCGTTCCAGGGCTGCTTTCTGGCTTATGTCAGGGGGCGCCGTAGCAGGTCTAACATTCACCATAATGGCCGACCTCAATGACATGGCTCTAGCAGAAGCCCTCGCGGAAAACTCCTCTTCGATTACAGACGAACTCAGGACTCTCGGTTCTGTAGTGTTCTATGGAACTGTTCTCGGGTCAATCTTCCACTGCACCAATGTGATTAGCGGGCAGTTCAGGGGAGAGATGATTGACGATGAAATGCAATCTTCCACGACTCTGACACCTCAGACGTACGAACTAGCAAACTCGGCCACTGTGAGGAAGATCATGGCCGGTGGGGCCACTCTCGACACTGAGATAGTTCCAGTAACTCAGAGTGAAGAGGCCGGATCAGCAACTGAACTCTAGACCGTCAACTTGAGGGAATACTGCCTCTGTTGGGATGTGGGGATGACATGCGAATAGGCCTCGTTGGAAAGCCGAATGTCGGCAAATCAACCATGTTCTCAGCATTGACAGAGACCCCTGTTGAGATAGCCAACTACCCATTCACCACAATTGAACCTAACGTGGGTGTTGCTTGGCTACCCCTCCCGGACAATTGCGCCTGTCAGGAACTACGCAGGAAAAGGGAGGACTCAGGAAGATTGGAGGAACAAACCCATGAAGATCCCCGACTAGGTAGCATATGCGTCCCCAACTCGGGAAGGTGCAGGAATCACAAGAGACTCGTACCTGTTACTATGATAGATGTAGCAGGACTGGTTCCCGGTGCCCACGAAGGCAGGGGAAGGGGCAACCAGTTCCTCTCCGATCTGGCCAGATGTGACGCTCTGATACAGGTAGTCGATGTTTCTGGATCAACTGACATGGAGGGGAATCCCGTTGGAACGGGCGGCTCAGACCCCCTTGATGAGCACCGATTCCTTTTGGATGAGATAGATTGCTGGATTATCGGAATACTCGAAGCGGGCTGGCAGAGAGGGACAAGAAGGGTTCAGGCAGAGGGCGACAAGGCACTTTCATCATACGTACTCGACCAGCTCACTGGAATAGGGGTAAAGGAGAGGCACGTCTCAATGGCTCTCTCTGAAGTCCATTCAAAACACCCAGATGCGGGGCCCCCATGGGAGTGGAAGAGAAAACACCTCCAAGTCCTCTCATCCACAATCAGGAAAGAGCTGTTTCCTATTTCAGTAGCTGCTAACAAGGCAGACAGGGCCGAACAAGGGTCTTGGGAAGACCTTTCCAAAATGGTCAATGACGCCGGTGGCTCGGTAGTTCCGACAAGTGCCGAGGCTGAGCTGGCCCTCAGGAGGGCATCCAAAGCCGGACTGATTCAGAACAATCCCGGCGAGACCTCCTTCCAAATAACAGAGAAAGGAAAGGAAAACATGACTGAGAAACAGGAAAATGCTCTGAAATCAATTGTCGAATCACTCGGGAACTGGGATGGAGGCGGCCTGATTGGACTTCTGAGCGAAGTCGTTTTCGATAGACTATCAAGAAGGGTTGCTTACCCCGTCCAGGATGAGACCCATTGGACCGATGGCGATGGCAACATACTCCCTGACGCACTACTAATTGCAGAGGGGACAACAGCAAAGGGACTGGCATACGAGGTCCATTCGGATTTGGGCGATGGCTTCATCAGAGCAGTAGATGCGAGGAGCTCAAGGGTGATAGGTGCGGATTACGAGGTCCAAGATGGGGATATTATCAGCATCTACGCCAAGACCTGATTAGGCCGCTAACTCTGCTGCAGGTTGCAGAATCAATTCGTAAGTCATCGCAGTCCATGTGATTTCGTACTCCTCATCCGAGTCCACTATAGAGCCTAGAGGGGATGGAGGGGAGCTGATGTCGGCAGTGATGGTAGCAGCCCATGTCCCCCTGCCTAGACCACCATCATTCCACGCTGCCCTGATTTCGGACTCGCTCACACCAGAGGCGGTGAAGTTCGCTCCCGAGTAATTCGCAGTAACGTCCCATCTCAGTGTGAACCCAGAATCTCCGCCCGAGCACATCCCATCCCCGCTTTGATCTTCTATGTGGCCCGAGGAGTGCCCCTCGACACCACTGAGATCGCTGACCCCATCTGCCCCGTCTGTGAAGCCGGGACCGGGATCATCGTTGTCATTGCAGTCGATATCCAACTCGATGTAGCCTATGTTCATCTCTGAGGCGATATCGAAGAAAGTATCGTGAGTATCACCGTCTCCCAGTATCTGGGTTTCTTGCAGGACTATAGGCGTCTCGGCAAAGCCGACCTCCCAGTCTCCAGAGGCCCCAGAGCCGCCAGAAACCATCTCATCGTCTACCAATGGCATCCAAGCGAAATATGCAGGGAAAAGGATGAGAAAAGCAACGCTGCCGCTGAACATACCTATTTTCCTCGGCGTATCGAAGAGGTCTTGAATGTCCATTTTCTTCAAACCCCGGTCAACGCCCTCTCTTTCAAGTCCTCTATCATCAGATTACTCAAGAGGCAATTAGTCCACTTCAACATAACCAGCCCAAGATGAAACGTCAACCCCTTCATTCCTGAAGGCGATCCTCGAACGACGGAACTCGGGAATGAAATAACCAATCATTGACCTCTCCCAGAATGACCACTTCCAGGGACACCTTGGCAATATTGAACACCACTCTGAGAAGATGCCGAACCACTCCTCAGAGTCCATTTCATATGGGACCTCGAAGGAAACCATAGACACCCTTCCCGCCGAACCCGGGACAAAACTCCACGATCTAAGAGATAGTCCACCAGCATTTTTGTCATCGATTACCATGCCAAGGACTCTTGCTGATCTGGTCAGTGGCATTATTATTGCCCATCGATTTACAACCCGGGTCTCCTCGACCCTGTGCATCTCCCAATCTCGGGATTCGCAAACGGTTCTGAACGACCTTATCGCATCCGCAGGAGTTACCGAAACCGGAATCTCGAGGATTCGGGTAGGGGCCATATGGCTACGCCTCTAGGCTATCGCCCATAGCGCCTTCGCGACTATGATTCAGCAGTTACTTCACCCGAAGAGCGAGCCGAGGCCTTCGAAGCCACCACCGTCGTCCTCCGGCTCTTCCTCTGCAGCTGCCTCTGCTGGGGCATCATCAGATGCTCCACCCGAAGCTGCCGCGGGGGCGGCCGAGGCGACTGGTGCGGCTACGGCAGTGGCCATCGCCTCTCCGATATCCACAGATCCCAACGATGCAACCATTGCCTTAACGCGGGCGCTATCAGCGTCCACTCCAGCAGCGGTCAGCACAGCGCTTACGCCCTTTTCGTCAATCTCCTTATCGGCCGAGTGCAGTAGCATTGCAGCATACACATATTCCATCTTTTTTCACCTTCTTTTTCAACCGAAGAGGTCGCCGAGTCCATCGAACCCGCCTTCCTCCTCTTCCTCCTCCTGGACTTCAGCCGGTGCTTCGGCTTCGTCTTCCGCCACTTCGGAGGCCGTGGCGGCAGCATTCGATACTGCAGCAGCGCCAAGCGCGGCTGCGAGCTCGTCATCGAGCGCTGAGGAATCTAATTGGCCAGCAATGGCCAGAGCGCGTGCGTTTGCACGTGATATGAACAAGGAAGCAGTCTCATCATTGACGATGCCAGCCTCTATTGCAACAGAGAGGGCCTCGCTGCTAGCCTTGGAAAGTAGGGCAGGCATGGTTATCGGTGAGAACCACCGTATGTTGCATGCCAGATTGTATGCACCAGAATTGGCTACCAGTATGTCATTCCTCAGGCCATCAGTGTCGAGGTCCAAGTCAGACGCCGAAAGAACATCGCCATCATCCAGCACCCCAATAAGTATCAAGCCAATTTCAATTGGGTTGATGCCTAACTTGGAGAGCATTAGTCCAAGGTCCCCCTCAATAGGATCTCCCTTGTTGACAACTGTCACGGTCTTCTGGATTGCAACTGCGCCCTTGTCTATCTTAGCAGGGATTCCCACAGCGTTGAACTCCCCGACTATTGGTCCAGGGCCAAACTCCGTTGGTCCCTTCTCAACGATGATGTCGTCTGGGGCCAACTCGCCTTCCTTTGCAGCCCTACCCTGCCTCGTCTTCTCCAGCTCATCGAACAATTCGTAGCAGTTCAGTGAGTCCGTGTGTACGACGCATGGTTGTATGGCTCCTTCTAGCAGGGTCTCCAAGTCATCTTCTGTCAGTCCCGCATCCTTCCATGCAATCCTGATCAGACTCTTCTTGGCCATGGTCATGGTAAGCATCCCTCTGAGTGAGGCTCTCATGTCCAGCATGTTCTTCGCTGGAACACCAGCGACATCCACGACTCCAACAATCCCGTCTCTGCTTACGATCTCCGATAGTTCGGAAACGCGATCAGGCTTCCAACCTGCAATCTTTGGAATCAGAGAACCACCTCGACCTTGATTGAGGGGCCCATTGAAGTTTTGACGTAGCATGACCGGATATTCCCAGCGCCTCTTTCCAACCTTCCAACGACCCTGGTCCATATCGCCATTGCATTTGCTGTGAGCTCACTGATTCCCTGCTCCCTCGAGCCCATGGCGGTGTGGAAGGTGACCTTGTCCCTTGATCTTACAATCGCAGTGTCCTTGAGGCCAGCAGCAATCATCCCAGGGTCAACGTTTGGTGGAACGGGCCTTGGCATCTTACCTCTGGGTCCAAGGACAACACCAAGGAACCTACCGACCGTTCCCATGTGAGGAATTTCGGATAGGAAGAAATCGTACCTGTTTGCCATCTTTCTGGCCTGCTGCCTGTTTCCACCAATGTCCTCTATCTGTGTAGGATCGATGACGTCTATTCCAGCCGCCTTTGCCTTGGTCGACATTTCCCCGCCCGCGAACATAGCAATCCTGACTGGCTTGCCTCTACCAGAGGGGAGTCTAACTTCCTCTTGGATCCTGTTGGTTGGGTTCTTCAGGTCAACGTCCATTAGGGTGAATGCAATTTCCAGAGATTCGACGAAGTTACGCTCAGTAGACTCATCTAGAGCCTGTTGGATAGCGTTCTGTATGTTTTCCTTCATTCAAATCACCTCTGCGGTCAACGAGGTTTCCCTCTCCCGCAACTCGTGAAGCATTATGCGAAATGCTCAGCGAAGTCCCCCTTGCTCATAGCAGCGAGAGCTTCCTTCGGGGGCATGCCCTCGACGTTAACCCTCATGGAAACACACGTGCCCATGATTTCACGGCACTTTGCGTACAGATTAGCACCAGTGAGCCTGTCTGATTGGTCCTCAGCCAGCTTCTTGACTTGGTCCATGGTAAGATTCTCGGAAGCCTCCTCCCATGAGCCATTGCACTTCTGCTTGCCCATTGACTGGATGATCTTGTGAGGTGTCTCGTTACGTGCTGACATCTCTCATTACCCCCTTGGTGCGCCCCGGCGACCTACTCTCCCTATTTGAGCGTGATGTAACCGCTAAGGAACCGTCTTTCTCCTCACTCCACTCTCTGAGTGACTCTAACTTGGTCAGCTCTGATGTTAAGGGCCACTGGAACAGCCGCTTCGAACAGCTCCACAGTTACCTCCTCCTTACTCTCGCTAACCCCTATTACTCTAGCAGTGGCCCCCTTGAATGCACCGCCTCTAATTTCTACGATGTTACCTTCCTCAATTCCCGCAGTAGCTGCCTTCGGCTCTAGGTATGGGAGAATGTCACGCAGTGGAGACTCGCCGTCCAGAACCTTGCGGCAGTTCTTCATCGGGGTAGCGGAAACGCCCACTCTCCCTATCAGCTTCTCGACGTGATGAAGTGCAGTAGCCTCGATGAATACGAATCCCTTGAGGTAACTGGGACTGAGAACGCCGAAGATCTTGTCCTGGATGTCCTTTAGTGAACCTGTTCCGGATAGGCGAGCACGAATCTCCCTTGCAACGTTCTGCTCTTGCCCCATACTGGTCTTCAGAATGTAAAGGAAAGATGCGACGTCTCCATACATATTGCCCAGTTGTGGAACCATGTACCTAGAAGACCTGCTGTCCGACGTATCTGCAGGCTCTACCCAGTTGATGTACCCAGGGTCGACCCAGCTGAAGTTCTTGTAGAGCCCACGAGCCTCGACAGTCTCACTGTCACTCAGGAAAAGCAATGGAGTCACATCATTGAGCCTATTGCCGAATTCAAGCCCCCTTGCATCACCCGATCGAACGAAAGTCAGGCTCTCGGCACCGATTCCGGTGGTCTCTGAGATTCTCGCAGCAACAGAGTCCAAGTCATCTGAATCACCGACTCCGTAGACACCATCCCATGCACCGGGGAAATCGGCCACTTCGTCCGCTCTCTGCATCAATAGGACCTTTTCTCCATGGCGGACGTAAGCAACAAATGCATCAGACATATTTTCACCTAGTTAATCAGCCATGCGAAGAACTTGGGTAGAGCAGTATCCATTGCCCATAGCATAGCGAATCCTATGAAGCCCAGAACGAACATCCCTATGCCACAAACAATGACGGTCTGTCTGAACTCCTGCTTCGAAGGCTTCCTAGCCATCTTCAAAATCCTTGCGTAGGAACCTGTTTGGAGGCTTTTGACACGTCCTTCTATGCCATCTTGCCAGCCCTGCACGGTCTCTTCAATGGGACCTACATTGGAACTCTCGATAGCCATGTCTCAACCTCGAAGCGGTCTGCCGACCGGAGGACCTCATTTAAGCACGACGGATGAGCCCCAAGGGGCTCTCGAGAACATCATCCCACAAACTCAACGGTTCTACTTCGCAGGTTACGCATCTGCGTGTGCAATGCCGCTCCGTGAATTTGCTCGCTCTTCACACCGGTAAGAACCAGCAGGACTCGTATGCCATCTCCCATGCTGGGGTCCGTTGTCGCTCCCCAGATGATTCGGGCGTATGGGTTAATCCTGTCTCGAATTATCTTGGCACACGATTCCGCGTCCCCTAGTGATAGAGTTGAACCTCCAACGACGTTGACCAGAGCGCCCCTTGCATCTGAGATGTCTATGTCCAAGAGAGGAGATTGCAGAGCCTCCTCTGTAGCCTTGACTGCCATGTCCTCGCCTTCTGCCTCGCCCAGGCCAATCATCGCGACGCCACCACCATTCTCCATCACAGACCTGAGGTCTTGGAAGTCCAGATTTACGATGCCCTCCTTGGCAATCATCTCCGAGACACCTTTGATGCTCCTCATCAGAAGCTCGTCGGCAACCCGGAAAGCGGCATCCAGGGGGAGGTCTCTGACTCCCTCAACTTCTAGCAGCCTCTCATTGGGAAGGACCACCACAGTGTCGCAGACTTCCCTGAGCCTTTCTAGGCCCCATTCTGCGTTCTGCCTTCGCAGTGCGCCTTCGGAAAGGAAGGGATAGCTGACAACAGCAATTGTGAGGGCACCGGCGGAGCGTGCAAGACGTGCTATGACGTGTGCGCTCCCTGTGCCGGTACCCCCGCCGAGCCCAGCTGTGATGAAGGCCAGATCACAATTCTCAATCTCGTCCTTCAACGAGCGCTCTGACTCGTAGGCTGCCTGTTCCCCCTTCTCTGGGTCTCCGCCAGCGCCCCTGCCTCGCGCCGACCTCCCAATCAGAACCTTGTTGCTAACGGCCACTCGCAACAGGTGCTGTGCATCAGTATTGACTGCTATTCCTCGTACATACTCCTCATCGAAAAGATCCTCGTGCTCCAGGCGTGCGACTGTGTTGGATCCACAGCCTCCACAACCGAATACCCTGATCTTTGGCTGCAATGACATCAGGAGGCTCTGAAGCTCCGGGTCACTCTCGGTATCGAGGGGTCCCGTGGGTACATCCTCCTCGTCCTCAAGCTCCAATACTCTGTTGATGAGGTGCTTCACGGACACGAGCCGACTCGAACAGAGGATAACCATTACCCCAGTGGGGAGGCACTTCGTGGGTGTTTAGTCACGGACCCCAAGGGACCGTCAAAGAAGCTGCTCCCTGGTCTTGACGAATCTCACAATGAAGGTATAGAGTCCCCCCCAGGCAGAAACTGCCAGAGCAAAGGTGACGCCATTCAACTCGTCGTTACCCAGAAGTGCCCATTGTGCCATCTCATGTATACTCGAGTAAGCGACCCCCATCGTCCCGGTCTGTGCTTGCCATGCTGCGGCTATCAGTCCAAGTAGTGTGAGTACCATTCTGTCAGCCCTTGAGAAACCGCCGTATATCCTGCCTAATCCAACTGACTGTGCCTGTGTGCCCATGTATGATCCGAAGAGGGTCAACAGTCCAGCAAGCAGTCCAGAGCGAGGGTCGCTGACAAAGGCCGCGTTCATCCCCAGAGCTACTAGGAGACCGACATCAACGACCCTGTCTATCGTGTGATCAAGGAAATCTCCGTAGGGGCCGTCGACGCCTTGGTGTCTCGCAAGCGCCCCATCGAGAGCATCTAGTACTCCCGCCACCAGAATCAGAACGACCCCTCCGAGTATCGACATCGCTCCAGCGCTGTCGGCACCCGCTCCCGAAAGCAGGTAGAACGCCCCCAGTGCCAGTACCAGGCTCGCCCATGTGAGAACGCTGGGATCCAGATCGCCCATCCTCAGAACCAGAGGATGAATCGCCTTCGTCCATTTTGCACGCATCTTCTCAAACATCACGACTCCTCCATCCGCGCAACCCAATCAATTGTCGAGCCCAGACTCTTTGGCTTGAAGCCATCTGATGCCCACTCCTCTATCTCATCAACTACGGACACTATCTCACTCGCCGTAGTGTCAAACTCCGTCCATGGAACTCCCCCATCCGAATCATTCCATGAACCGCCCATAAGTTCCCATTCGTAATTCGAATTGACTTTACTTTCTGAGTAGCCGCGCTCGTGGAGCCTTCTCTTCAGGACTTCCGGTGAGCACCTGAGGACAACGACAGCGTCAACAGGGAGTCTGTGGGAAAGGTGGCCGTCTATCGCTACCATGCCACTCGGGGAGGCTGCCCAAACCTCGGATAGCAAGCCACCAAGCTTCTCGACGTCTATTGGCCTAGCCCCGTCTTCAGGGTCCTCATCGCCTATGCAGCCGTGCTCCTCTGCCAGCTCCTCAACAGATACCACTGTGAAACCGACAGCTTCCAGGAACCCGCTGACAGATGTCTTCCCCACGCCCGGAGTTCCGGTAATGGCGACCCGAAAGCCATCTCCCATGGCATGTCCGCACACGTGCGAAGCAATGAACGCTACGCGGATTAGCCGTAACATTGACCACTCATATGCCCAGCCGACCTTGAGGAGACATGTCAGAGACCGTTGGATGGCTGGGTGCCATGGACCCCAGGGAGAATAAGCTGAACACGCTCATCGTAGCAGGTCCCCTAGCCCTCTACTTCGATTTGTTCGCGCATGACGCGACCATGGCGTTCTTCTGCTCCCTTGTTGCCATCATGCCTCTCGCCTTCCTGATGGGGAGGGCCACCGAGGAAATCGCGCTCAGGACTTCCGAGTCCCTAGGGGGGCTCCTCAACGCCACCTTCGGGAACGCCGCTGAGATGATCATAGCTCTACTGGCGATTATCGCAGCATACCAAGCAGGAGCCGGTTCAGCCACAGAGTCAACTATGATCCACTTGGTTCAGGCCAGCCTAATCGGCAGCATTCTGGGGAACCTGCTGTTAGTCATGGGCCTCGCTTTCGTCTGGGGGGGGATACATCACACAGAGCAGAAATTCTCGGAGACCCAGGTAAGCTCCAACGGGTCGTTACTCCTGCTGTCCATGATCGTACTCGTGGTGCCCTCCGTCTTCCACATGACAGTTCCAGGTGATGAGGGAGTGTCGGGAGTTGAGAACCTCAGTCACATCGCAGCATTGGTGCTCCTGACGCTGTACGGCCTCTTCCTGCTCTTCCAGTTCAGGACCCACGTCCATCTCTTCGCGACCGATGCCAAGCACCACGAGGAGCCCTCTATGAGCCAGAGAGACGCAGCAATACTGCTGGTAGTAGCAACCATACTGGTCTCCATAATGGCAGAGGTGCTGGTGGCATCAGTGGAGGAGGCAGCAGCCGAACTGGGGATGCCGCACCTCTTCATCGGCGTCATCCTCCTGCCATTCTTCGGTAATGCTGCTGAGCACTTCACCGCGGTCACCGTCGCTGGGAAGGACAAGATGGATCTCTCCTTCGCCATCTCGATGGGTTCTTCCACACAGATCGCCGTCTTCGTCGCCCCACTCATGGTCGTCATCTCCTGGCTCCTAGGGGTCCCTCTGACGTTCGAGTTCGGAATGCTGGAGACGGTATCCGCCTTCCTTGCGGTACTCATCGTCAATGTGATAGCTTCTGATGGCAAGTCCAATTGGCTCGAGGGTGCAATGCTCCTGGGGGCATACGCCGTGCTGGCCGCTGCGTTCCTTTTCCATCCTTGAGAATCAGCAGCATCCAACTTCGCGGAGAGGGGCGGCAACAAACTCCACCCTGTCAACGTCATGAGTATTCTTCAGCTTCTCGACCATCTCACGAATGTTTCCCGCCTTTCCTCGAATCTGCATGGTGTCTACGCACGTATGGCTCTCAGTAAGGCAGTTGTGATGGTAAGATGACACTATTATTGAGTCAGAGTGCCTCATTTCAGTGAGTTTATTCTCAACATCATGCTGGTAGTAGATTACTGCCGTGCCCTCAATCTCCATCTCCTCTTCCATAGTATCGAGATCACCTCGGAGAGTGGCCTCAGCAAAGTGAATACTAGCATCCCTGAGGAACATGCTTCGATTGTTGTATCCCGTTTGCGAAATTAATTGGTCCAGTCTTAGTGCAAATTCCTTGTCCGTGCTGAATGAGAGGATACGACTCATATCTCATGCTAAGACATTGGAATTAATAACATTTGTTAAATATGTAATAATGGTTCCCTAACCCCATGACCGAAGCAAGCCTGCCAGTAGAACTAATCGCGTTGACGCTAATTCTAGCTCTAGTAGGGGGGCTGGCCCCGATATTCAGCAATATCAAGGAAAACCATGACACTATGCGAAGGATAACAGGAATAGCTTCAGGGATACTGTTGGCTTCTGCCTTACTTGTGGTAATTCCAGAGGGATTTGAACTGGCTACGGGGGGCCATGATGAGCACGGCCATGATGAGCACGTCGATGAGGATGCACTGGCTGGATCAGTAGCCCTAGTAATCCTAGAACTAGAGCATGGCGACATCAATTCCTCTGAAGCCATCGAAGAGATCGAGGAGTTACTAGGCGGCCATGACGAGCATGACGAGGAATCTGGCGATGAGCATGACGAGGAATCCAGCGACTCCCTTTCCGAGGGCATAGAGCACGTGATAGAGGAAGTAGAATCAGGGGAGATCAATGCTACCACTGGAATCGAGGAGATTGAGGAACTCATTACTTCCCATGCTCATGAAGGGGAACATGGCGATGAAGAAGAGAGCACGCTTGAGAGTCTTATTATCGGAGGGGCCGTGCTCGCCGGATTCGTTTTGATGCTCGTAATGGAGGGCTCTGGTGTAGGCCACGCTGTTCACGAGGAGCATCACGAGCACGAGGAGGAGCACGGACACGAGCACGTTCATCACAGGGCGGCGCCTTGGATTATCGTCCTCGGCCTTTCCCTGCACTCTGCCGCCGATGGACTTGCGATAGGATCTGCAGCAGCAGGAAGCTCCGAGGCAGTGACTGCGCTGGTCGCACTAGCGGTTCTCATCCACAAGGTCCCGGCGGCATTCAGCCTCGGTGTGTTCTCGTTGCACGAGAGAGAGGACAGGAACGACTCCATCAGGGACGTTGTATTGTTCTCAATTGCAACCCCTGTTATGATTGTGATCTCATTCTTCGCGCTTCAGGATTTCGATGAGCAGATGATAGCGCTCGCGATGCTGTTCTCAGGAGGCACATTCCTGTATGTGGCCACCGTGGACACTCTGCCCGATATACACAATGCCGTGTCGGGTAGGGAGGCTATGGTGAACGTCATAATTGGAGTTCTAGTCCTGGTCCTAATCCTATTCGGTGCTGACGCTGCAGGACTAATCGAGCACGGCCACTGATTAGAGGATGTTCTCGACGATCTCGTCAAGGTCCTGGCCACGCCCACAGTAGTAGCATCTAACTTCCATGGGCTCACGACTCACTACCCTGAGCTTCTGGGGGAGGGGCTCTCGGGAATTCTGCGTAATGCAGTTGGAGAATGTGCAGCTGGCCACGTTCACCAACTCATCGGCTAGCTCCACGACCCTCTTCTCGGCTACCCCGTAGTTCCTGATTATCGCGACGCTGGCGTGAGGGGAAATCAGGGCGAGCCTGTCCAGTTCCTCCTGGCTCAGTTCCAGGTCCTCGATTTTCAGGACGTCCTTCCTCCCCAACTTGTCGCTAGGCACGTTCATCACCAGAGAGACGGGATTCGACCTGTTCGTGTCTATCCTCAGCATCCTGATCACCTGGAGTGCATGGCCAGCTGGGATGTGATCTATCACAGTGCCATTGCAGATTGCAGTGACTCTCCTCATCTCGCTCATTACTTCACCTTCTTTGGCACTTTGACACCCAGGCACCTGCATAGCAGGGCCATCCTCGTTGGGACCCCGTTGAACGCCTGCTGGAAGTATCTTGCATTCTCGGTCGAGTCGAGGCTCGGGTGAAGCTCGCTCACTCTTGGGAGGGGATGCATCACAATCATCCCGTTCTTGGCGCTAGCCATGTCCGATGATTCTAGCATGTATATTCCCGCCACCTTGGAATACTCGTCATCATCGGGGAACCTCTCCTTCTGGATCCTCGTCATGTAGATGACGTCTGCATCCGGCAGCGCCGCGTCCAGGTTGACGGTCTCGGTGACATCCGCCCCATGCTCCCGGAGATCGGATACGATCTCCTCTGGCATCCTGAGGCTCTCTGGTGAGACTAGGGTCAGAGTCGCGCCAAACCTAACTAGGGCATGAGAAAGGCTGTGGACAGTCCTGCCATACCTGAGGTCCCCGACGAGCACCACATTCAGGCCCTCGAGAGTTCCGTGTGCCTCCCTGATGGTGAAAAGGTCGAGCATCGTCTGAGTGGGGTGGTTCCCTGCTCCATCCCCCGCATTCAGTATTGGGATTCCAACGGCATCCGCGCTGTATTGGGCCGCGCCTTGCTGCGGGTGCCTGATCGCTGCTACGTCAGCATAGCCGTCAACCATCTGCATGGTATCGAACAGCGTTTCTCCCTTGGCCACAGATGTTCCCACGGATGTGAAGTTCAGCACGGAACCGCCAAGTCTCTTCATGGCAGCCTCGAATGACATCCTTGTCCTCGTCGAGTTCTCGAAGAACATGTTTGCTAGGACTTTCCCCTCTAGGAGAGGCAGGTGAACATCGCCCTTGGCGACGGGCACGAGTCTTTCCGCGTCATCGAGAATAGACACGATTTCTTTGTTGGTAAGATCATCCATTGTCACGACGTCGGACATCTTTCTCCCTCCGAGCCGGCGGACGCTCGGTCATATGTGTTGTCATCGACCTTTTTGCTAACCTGACACGATACCGTCGGCTTGATGTGGGGTGCGCCACCCCCAGTATTGATGATAATCAGCCGGACGCCGCTCCGCGTCTCGTTCTGTGGAGGCGGAACAGACCTAGACTGGTTCTCAAACTCCGAGAGCACAGGGGGGATGGTCACATCAGCCGCATTGGATCGTCATATACACGTCACAGTGAACCGACGATTCGACGATATGGTCAGGGTCTCTTACTCAAAGATGGAGCTAGTGGAGAACTTCGAGGACATCGAGCACGAGCTAGTTCGAGAGTCGATGAGGATGACGGGAGTGACTTCGGGGGTCGAGATTACGACCATCGCGGACATCCCCTCCAGGGGGACCGGACTAGGGTCGTCATCTTCGGTCACCGTCGGACTTCTCAACGCTCTGCATGCGTATGCAGGGCGATCCCCCTCCCCGCGCCAATTAGCCGAGGAGGCCTGTGAGATAGAGATAGATATCCTGGGTCAGCCAATTGGAAGGCAGGATCAGTATGCGGCGGCCTATGGGGGAATAAACAGCATCTCGTTCGGCTCCGAAGGAACCAACGTAGCCCCATTGAAAATAACCGAAGAGGTGACAGCCAGGATTTCGGAGGAGTTCACACTGGTTTTCACCGGAATTACAAGGCGCGCAAGCGACGTACTAAGCGAGACTCCCGAGGATTCCAATGACAAGACATCCAGGCTCCGTGAAATCAGGAGGCACGCGGATGTAGCACGAGACCTCCTCGAAGAGGGGGACCTCATGGGGCTCGGTGAGCTATTGAGGGAGACGTGGAGTCTCAAGAGGGGGATATCCTTCAGCGTCAGCGGCGACGAGATAGAACAAATCCACGACCAGATAATGCAAACCGGCGCGACGGGTTCGAAACTCCTCGGCGCGGGAGGAGGGGGCTTCTTCCTAGTACACGGAGGCGCCGAGGTAAGGCCCGGGCTGGAAAAACTGGGTTTGGTGACAATCCCCCTCGAGATAGATGAGGAAGGCTCCACAATAGTCCACAGGGGTTAGTCAGATGGGTTCCAAGTCCATGGCCATGGTCATCACATCGATAATGCTGATTTCCACGTTCCCGACAATCACCTCCGCTAATGATGACCCGGTATCTTTGAACGACCCGTTTTTGGGTCTCGACACCGATGTTTCCGACCTGCTTGCAGATTGGGACATCCCCGGTGCCCAAGTTGCAGTGATGTACAACGGCTCCCTAGTCTTCAACAAGGGATACGGGATAGCCGCTAATGGAACAGACTCTGATGGGAACTATTGGTCCACCCCAGTAGACGCAGACTCGAAGTTCAGGATCGCCAGCCTCTCCAAGGCGGTAACTTCCGCAGGAATCCTGACACTCATCGAGGAGGGGGTGATTTCCCTAGATGACAAGATGGTGGATTTAGTGCCGCAAATCCTCCCTGCCGAACTAGAGGGATGCAACTACCCAAACCATGCCACATCGTATTCAATAGACGACATAAACGTCTCACTACTGCTGAATCACCGTGCAGGCTTCGACCCCAGCATAGACCCAACATACCGACATTGGAGGAACTGGGTCGGCTCATGGCAGAACGACCAGTGTATCGACAAGCAATCACTGATTGATGACTACGACAATGGGAACCTAGCTCCTATTTCGATGGATAGGATCCTCTCTGAGTGGCTCCGGAGGCCACTGGAATACGAACCCGGAACAGAATACGTGTATTCCAATGTAGGTTATCAGATTCTTGGGAAGATAATCGAGGCACAGACCGGGATGGAATACGAGGACTACATTGTAGAGAACGTCCTTACGCCCATGGGCATAGACAGCATGTCGATAGGAATGACAATGCCCGAGCAGAGAGCATTCGGAGAGGTGTCATACTTCGACGATGGCACTGGCTGGTGCCACTTCCCATCTGGTCAGGATGAGGACGGTGACCCCATCTTCCCAATATCTCCAGACCCAGACTGTGGAGCCTTCGTAGTCGAGGAGAAAGATGGCGGCGGAGGGTGGATTGCAAGCGCCTCGGACTATGCGAGGTTCATCTCGCACATTGATGAGTCAATCCAAAGCGACATCTTCGAAAATCCGTTTGATTATTTCACCGGCAACCCATCTGGTCATTGGTACGGCAGAGGAATTGGAATAGTGGGTGAGCCAGCAGATACATGGAACCACTGGGGATCTTTCTCCGGATCATCCACCAACTTCCGTAGGGATGTCACTGATTCCGGTGAATCAGTGGTCTTCGTCATGTTCACCAATACTCGGCCCGATGGAAACTGGAAGAGCGTCAGGGAGGATGTCATCAAGGAGGCGATGATGGATGTAGACTACACGAACGTAACTCCCCTGGAAACAGACGACTTCGAGCCATTGCCACCTCAGGACAGTGATATCGAGGGCGAGTCCTTCCTCACTATTACGGGCGAAATCACCCAAGGGGCCCAGTTTAACGCATCATGGTCAGCCAGTATCACCATGCAAGAGGCGTACGGAACAGATCTTCTGCAGAACCAGTCCTTGGGGCTCAGGCAGCAGATTGACCTCCATTTGGGAAACTCCAACGGGTTTCTGGACAATGCTGAGATATCGGCTTTCGTTAACTTGGTCGAGTCATCGAGGGCATGGACCGATTCTGAATCAGGTGGGTGCTGCTCATTCGACTACCAGTCGATGACTTCCTACGAAGGAGCCTCCGTCGAGGTATTGCCCCCTGTCACGGGCTCCGTGGACATGGAAAACGGAACTTGGGGGTGGAACGAGTCAGCGGCGCTCGTCGCGCAAGCCGACTCGAGGGCGACGAGGCTTCTGGACCTACCAAGAACAGGATCGGTGATCGAGGAGGTCCCCCTGACGATATCTCTCCCATACCCCTGGGAGTTCAGATACAGTGCCATGCAGCCAATAGTCGAGGGAACACCAAGCGAATTCACAGTGTACAGGGACCAGTCCCCGGTATACACCGACATCAGGATTTCAATCGACGAGAACCAAGCACCCATCATTTCAGCCGAGAGGGCCGGTGCGACTGGGACCGTGACAATGCCATTGGACTTGCCAACAACATACTCGGCATCATGCACGGACAGCGCTCTGGAGACTCCCTCAATAATCTGGGAATTTGCCAACAATGGGACCTTCATGCTCGAGTCAAGGGAGATCGAGCAGACGATAGTGCCCTCTGAGTTGGGGTACTCAGCCGGAGATGTCCTCTCAGCGACAGTGACCTGCACAGACAGCTTCTCGTCCTCAGTTTTCTGGTATGAGAACACAGTCATCGACGGCGTTGCCCCTGTCTGGTATGCTCATTTCACCGAGATTCAGTCCAATGGCTCAGAGGTAATCCATGATGAATCACAGAGCAATATACGAGTCAGGTCGGATAGTATGCTGACGATGAATGTCACAGCCACTGACGACTTCATTCAACCTGTCTCGATAGAAGTGACATCCAACAAGTCCCAGGGATGGAGACACTTCTCCAATGACGAACTCGGATTCACTGACAGATTCTCCCAGGGGAGCCAGGTGAATGGCATGCACCTGAACTTGAGCGAGCGTCACGAGTCGAAGGAGAGGAGCGTCTGGGAACTTGCCATGACGGTCACCGACGAGGCTGGCAACAACGAATCCAGAATCTGGACCATCCTAGTGCTGGACGCCTCGCCCCCGACAATAATCCCCGAGATACTCGCCGAGTCGGTTCCAATCTCCCCCGACAACCCAGCGAGGGAGGGCGACGAAGTTATCCTCTCACTAACGGAGTCATTCGATGACATAGACTCCATCGAGGACCTGGTTTGGACAGTGTCCCTCGAAGGCGAGAAGATTGTGGACAATGCCACTTGGGAAGACGCAGAGAAGGTTCAGATGCCCCCCATGGAATCAGGGAACCACCTATTCCAGATAGAGTCATGGGACTCTTCAGGGAACAGGGGAACAATCTCGTTCTACCTAGCCGTGGCACCTGCTCTTGGCGTCGATATCGAGGTACTGCAGCAGAACGTTATCGGAGATCAGGTAGAGGGCCAGACCGTCACCTTCATCGTGACGATGCAGAATGCGGGAGCCACTTCAGCATCAGGAAGGCTCTGCTATACCTCCAATTGCACCGGGTACGTAACAATCCCAGGAGCCACCTCCGGGTCGACGGGGGTTTTCAGCTCCGAGTTGAATGTGTACTTGGATGGAACCGGGAGCTACGACCTCTACTTCGAATGGGTGAGCTCCATGGACGATGACGCCGGCGTTCTCGACTTCGATGATGCCATACACGCGAAGTCCGAGGTCGTATCCTCCATCAGCAGCTCGACGCAGGCCTTCCTAGCGGTCTTGGTCATACTCACTCTTGCCATATGGGGGGCTAACCGCCTCTGGGGACGAGACGCAACTGGGCCCTGATGGCAGTCAATCATCCGCGAACCTCTTGAGAGAGACGGGTGCTCAACAGTCATGGTTCTGCTTCCCGACTACCCCCAGAGGGTAATCAACGAGCACAGGGTCAGGGTGGAGAAGTTCGCCCTCTTGGGCCTCCTCATACTTGTTTTCGGAGGCGGGTGGTGGCTCTGGCCTGCAGTTCAGGGGGAAGCGGAACTGATCACTAGATCAGGACCAGTCGCCGCACTCTTCCTCTCAGCCATATTCCTATCCGACCTGATAGACTACGGCCCTGTGGAGCGCACCAGGATAGGCACTGCATCCAACATAGCATGGCCTGGCATTTTGGCTATGGCTGGATTGGACCTATCATCGCAGGATGACATGGTGGCATCAGCAATACTATTGTTCGTAGCAATCGTTCTGCGATCATCGGCAGCCACCACCTTCGACTACTCGATTTCTGCACGTAGGTTTCGTGGGCTCACGGGCATTGCGGGAATAGCCATCGCGATAGCGGTCATGGCCGCCTCCGATGCCCCTAGCACCCTCTGGGCGGTGGTAATCATCGCCTCTCTAGCCTCGATATATCCAGATTTGTCCTCAAGGGACGAAGCGCATGATGAAAGGAAGCAGTTCGCACAGACCCTGGAGGATGCAGAAAATAGGATGATGCACCTAAGGACGGAGAACTCGGGTTTGGAGCAGGCTGCCTCATTGATCAAGAACGCGAGGGACGTCGGGTGGCAGGACCCGGAAAAGGGCCTCATGCTAATAGAGGAGGCCATGAGGGAGTCAGAGAAGATAATCGCGATGTCGGTCGATCTCGGGGACATCAGGAACGACTCTCTGTCCTCGGTGGAAAAAGCCGAGGCCGTGACCATGTCTGCAATGGGCCCACGCAGGGCCTTCGAGCAAGGGGAGAGGGAGGCGGAGCACGGCTCCCTGAGGGAGGCCGAACTTCTGTACAGGATGGCCAAGTCGAAGGCACAGGTGGTGATAGACCACTGGAAGCCAGCCATGGACTCGATATTGGAGGGCGAGAAGGCCCTGTCGGAGCACACCGGCCAAGCAGCAGACTCGGTAAGGGGGCTATTGGTGGCCGCGAGGGAGGCCATGGATGCAGAGGAGCCCCTGGACGCCATTCAAATCGCCTCAACTATACCCGGACACTTGGAGAGCCTGAGCTCCCTCGAGCAGGAAGCCGCTAGGGCACTGAAGGAAGCAGAGCAGTCATCTAACGCGGCCGGCAGCGACATCACCACAGACTACGAGGCTCGCCTCGGGGAAGCCAAGCAGGCATTCGAATCAGGCGACTTCTCCCTCTCGAAGGGGATGTCAGAGAGTATCTCCAGAGACATAAGGGGGACCTCGGACTCGATGAAGGAGGTACAGAGGGCCCTGCGGCAGAGGAAGCAGCTGTCAACCAGGTTCCCCAGTGTAGGAGACTGGGAAGAGAGACTGGGCTCCATCTCACAACTGGCCGACTCCGGGGACTGGGAGGGCGCTTCGGCTAGCTTGGACGAACTGACTAGGGACCTGAGGGACTTCGAGTCGGAGAGGGACGATGCCCAGGAGCTTCTGGACTTCCTGAACAAGGAGTGGGGTTCGATGAGGGCCAAGCTGGACTCGTCCGGAATAGGGCCGACTGACGAGGGGAGGGCGAAATCCGAGAGGCTGCTTGCTGAAGCGGAGGACTCACTTTCCAGGGGCGACATACAGTCCTGCCTCTCATCACTAGGTGCCGCAGACTCAGAGATCGAGGCATTGAGGATGAGGACCTAGGCCGAATCACAACTCGGCGTAGTATTCCTGAGCAGCGTCCTCTAGGTCCATGGATGCAACCGACTCGTCAATCGTCTTGGTGATCCCGTCCCTTCGGATTCCGAAACCGTCGACGAAGACGTCCATGCAACTCGTCCCGGAGTAAATCAGGTTCGACAGGATTCTCCTGCTGCCTCTTCCACGGGGCCTCATCCTGATGTTATCCAGGTCCCAGGTAACCCAGTCCATGGAGTCCTTGGTCGCAAGCTGCCAGGTCTCCACCGGGTCGAGTATGCTAGCCTCCCAATGGTCGTGCCTCTGAACCAGGCTGGCTGCCTTTGCCTCTGCCCTCATGTCCAGACCGTTGTTGCTAGCCGCGCCATCGGTCCCGAGTCTGACGTCAACGCCGGCCTCGATCATGGCTGGGTACGACATAGTGCCCCCGCACGCGAGCTTCTGGTTCGAGACTGGACAGTGGACCGCGTGCGCATCGTGCCCTGCGAGTATCCGCATCTCCTTCTTTGTGACCCACCCACAATGGGCACAGATGGTCCCCTCGGTGAAGTAGTCGATGGAGTCAAGGTACTCAATTGGGTACATCCCAGTCCTAGCGTGGCACTCAGCCACCTCGCTCCT
>Ga0208410_1000035_pt1 | contig 67663 bp, 66 predicted proteins | sample ETN02SmetaG_3_FD_185787 | JGI IMG/M metagenome (GOLD analysis project Ga0208410, IMG submission 185787) | Marine microbial and viral communities from oxygen minimum zone, Eastern Pacific Ocean - ETNP2014F10-02SV257 (SPAdes) (version 2) | ecosystem: Environmental > Aquatic > Marine > Oceanic ... | reverse complement strand
TATTTACGGGCGCAACATCAATAGGAAAGCATGTTATGAGAGCCGCTTCTGAGAATCTTGTTCCTGTAACGCTCGAATTAGGTGGAAAATCTCCAGTAATAATTTCCGATTCAAGTAATGTTGAGCAATCTTCAAAAAGGATTATTGCAGGTAAAACTATGAATGCTGGTCAAATTTGTCTTGCCCCTGATTATGTATTGTTACCAGAAAACAAACTCAATAAATTTGTAACGCATGCAAAAGAAACTGTTTCAAGTATGTTTCCTTCAATAAAAGATAACGATGATTATACTTCTGTGATTAATGAAAGGCATTATTCTAGACTAAAATCTTACATTGATGAAGCAAGGGATAATGGATGTGAGGTTATAGAAATTAATCCTGCTGAAGAAGATTTTGAACAACAGGAACATTATAAAATTCCTCCAACACTCTTAATTAATCCAGATGATAATTTGAAAGTAATGCAGGAGGAAATATTTGGACCAATTTTACCAATAAAAACATATAAAGAATTCGGTGAAACAATTGACTATGTTAATAAAAAAGATAGGCCGCTTGGTTTATATTATTTTGGTAATAATAATAGTGAATTATCCACTGTTTTAGACAAAACAACATCTGGTGGTGTCACAGTTAATGATGTAATTTTCCATGTAGCCCAGGATAACGCTCCTTTTGGGGGTGTTGGTCCATCCGGAATGGGCTCATATCATGGTAAGGAAGGGTTTAAGAATTTTTCTCATGCTAAAACTATCTTTACTCAAACAAAATTAGATAATGTTATATCTGTATTTAGACCACCATACGGATCTAAAGCGAGAAAAGCTCTTAAATCTCAAATTAAAGCTTAATAAAAATATGCCTAAGATAGACAGAAATGGAGTTAAGATTAATTATGAGGTTTATGGAAGTGGCCCTGCGCTTTTTCTAACACACGGTTTCTCAGCAACTTCTAAAATGTGGGATGATCAAATTAACGCATTAAGCAAACATTTTACTCTCATAGTTTGGGATATGAGAGGACATGGACAAACCGATTATCCTGATGATGAGAAATTATACAATGAAGAGGAAACAATTGAGGATATAATGGCAATTTTAGTCAATTTAAAAATTGATAAAGTTAATATTGGCGGTATGTCATTAGGAGGGTATATGTCTTTAGCTTTCTATCATAAATATCCAGAAATGGTCGAATCTTTATTAATAATTGATACTGGGCCCGGTTTTAAAAATGCTGAAGCAAGAGAAGGTTGGAATAATTACGCTTTAAAGCAAGCAAAAAAATTCGACGAATTTGGTTTAGACAGTTTAATTGGTAAAAGTAAGGAGATGAATCCACTTAATCACAGAAATGCTAAAGGATTAGTTAATGCTGCAAAAGGGATGCTAACTCAAAAAGATGATAGAATAATCAATGAGCTACCGAATATAAAGGTGCCTTCATTAATTGTTGTAGGCGAACATGACAAACCATTTCTTGACGCAGCAGACTATATGGAGAAAAAGATTAAAAATTCAATAAAGATTATCATAAGAGATGCTGGTCACGCAGTTAATATTGATCAACCAGATGTTTTTAACGATGAGATTAAAAGGTTTTTATTGTCGTAATTTTTTTCGCCGAAAACCTTGGAAAAAAGTTATTTATTCCTATATATAATCATGTAAACAAAGCGTGAATCGGTTATAAATTTTTTAAATTTATAATTTTTTATATGGAGAGGTTAAATGCATTCCATTTTGAACGACTACCTTCCAATACTAATTTTTATGTCTCTAGCTGCTTTTGTTGTTATAGCTTTGACACTACCTCCTATATTATTTGCTCCTAAAAACCCTGATAAAGAGAAATTATCTCAGTATGAATGTGGGTTTGAACCTTTTGATGATGCAAGAACTAAATTTGATATTAGGTTTTACCTGGTTGCTATTCTTTTTATAATTTTTGATTTAGAGGTCGCATTCTTGTTTCCTTGGGCAGTAGTTTTTGGAGACATAGGTATTTTTGGTTTTGTATCTATGATGGTTTTTCTTGGAGTTCTTACTATTGGTTTTATTTATGAATGGAAAAAAGGCGCTTTGGAATGGGATTAATGGATGACAAAGATATAAAAAAATTATCAACAGAAATTGATAATAAAGGTTTCTTTGTTACCTCTACAGAGGCTCTTATAAATTGGGCAAGAACCGGCTCACTTCATTGGATGACATTTGGTCTTGCTTGCTGTGCAATTGAGATGTTTCAGACAAATGGCCCTCGCTATGATCTTGAAAGATATGGAGCGGCCCCCAGAGGCTCTCCTCGTCAATCAGATGTAATGATCGTTGCTGGGACACTAACAAATAAAATGGCTCCAGCAATTAGAAAAGTATACGATCAAATGCCCGAGCCAAGATATGTAATATCTATGGGATCATGTGCAAATGGAGGAGGTTACTATCATTACTCTTATTCAGTGGTAAGAGGTTGTGATAGAATTTTACCTGTAGACATCTATGTACCCGGATGCCCGCCTACAGCAGAAGCCTTAATGTATGGAATACTTCAACTTCAAAAGAAAATTAGAAGAACAGGAACAATAGAAAGATAGAGAAACCTTATGAAAAAATTCAAAATGCCTGATACTCTATCTCAAGAAATTAACAATTTTGAGTTACTGAACTCTTTTATTATAAAAAGAGAGATATTTGATAAAAATTTGATTATTCTTATTGATCAATCAAACATAATTAATGTTCTTAAAATTCTAAAAGATGAAGAAGTTTTTGCTTTTACACAACTCACTGATTTATGTGGAGTAGACCTCCCTCATGAAGAAATTAGATTCCAAGTTGTATATAATCTATTGTCTATGAATAATAACTCTCGGATTACCGTCAAAGCTTTTACTGATAATTCTAATTCAGTTCCTTCAATTAAAAAAATATACCCAGCAGCTGATTGGTATGAAAGAGAAGCCTTCGATTTATATGGTATTAATTTTAGTGGACATGACGATCTTAGAAGACTTTTAACTGATTATGGTTTTGAAGGTCACCCCTTAAGAAAGGACTTTCCATTAACTGGTAATGTAGAGGTTAGATATGACCCTGATCAAGAAAGGGTAATCTATGAGAAAGTAGATTTAAAACAGGAATACAGAGATTTTGATTTTGAAAGCTCATGGAAAGGTTTTAGGTATCCTGAAAACCAAAACGATAGAGAAGAAAACACTGATGACTGAAAAAGAAAATGAAAAATTTAGGATAAATTTTGGGCCTCAGCACCCAGCTGCTCATGGTGTTCTAAGATTAATTCTTGATTTAGATGGAGAAGTAGTTGAAAGGGTTGAGCCTCATATAGGATTATTGCATAGAGGAACCGAAAAATTAATTGAAAGTAAAACATATTTACAAGCATTGCCTTATTTTGACAGGTTGGATTATGTGGCACCGATGAATCAAGAGCATGCTTTTGCTCTTGCTACTGAACAGTTATTGAACATTAGTGTGCCTATAAGAGCTCAACATATTAGGGTTTTATTTTCAGAAATAGGAAGAATTCTTAATCATATGATTAATGTGCCTGCGCAGGCTATGGATGTTGGAGCGCTAACGCCAACATTATGGGGTTGGGAGGAAAGAGAAAAATTAATGACCTTTTATGAAAGAGCATGTGGATCTCGACTTCATGCTGCTTATTTTAGAACCGGCGGCGTTCATCAAGATATAGATGAAAGCTTAATAAATGATATATATGAATTCTGTGATCCATTTTTAAAGGTAGTTGATGACCTTGAAAGTTTGCTAACAGAAAATAGGATCTTCAAACAAAGAAATGTTGATATTGGGATTGTTACTAAGAAAGATGTATTAGATTGGGGTTTAACTGGTGTTATGGCTAGAGGATCAGGTTATAATTGGGATCTCAGAAAGACTCAGCCTTATGAATCTTATGATGAATATAATTTTAAAATACCCGTAGGAAAAAACGGTGATAATTATGATAGGTATTTAATAAGAGTAGAAGAATGCAGACAGTCAGTATTAATAATGAAACAAGCAATTAAAAAGCTTAAACCAGGGCCGATTGTCACCGAGGATAGAAAAGTAGCACCACCAAAAAGAGCTGAAATGAAAGTTTCTATGGAAGCCCTAATACATCATTTTAAATTATATACCGAAGGATATGATGTAGGACCTGGTGAAGTGTATGCTTCTATTGAAGCCCCAAAAGGAGAGTTTGGTGTTTATCTAATAGCTGATGGCACAAATAAACCTTATCGATGTAAAATTAGAGCCCCTGGTTTTGCTCATCTTCAAGCCTTAGATTACTTGACAAGAGGTCATCTTCTACCGGATTTATCAGCTGTTTTAGGATCTTTAGATCTTGTTTTTGGTGAGGTAGATAGATGACAGTTAGAAGACTAGCAGATAATCAAGATATAAATTTTAAATTTGATAACCAAGATTTAAAATTCTTAAATTCTTTATTAGAAAATTATCCAGAGGATAAAAAACAATCTGCGGTTGTGCCAAGTTTATTTTATGCTCAACGTAAAGCAGGGGGTTGGCTTCCTGAAAAAGCGATAATGGCTGTCTCCGATTTTTTAGATATGCCAAAAATTAGGGTTCTTGAAATTGCTACTTTTTATTCAATGTTCAACTTACAACCAAGCGGAGATCATTTTGTTCAAGTCTGTGGCACAACTCCTTGCTGGCTGAGAGGAGCTGAAAACATCAAGAAGGCTTGTAAGGACTATATTGGTCAAGAACGTGAAGTTTCTAAAGATGGGCTATGTTGGATAGAAGTCGAATGTTTAGGTGCATGTGTTAATGCACCAATGATACAGATTAATGATGATTATTATGAAGATTTAGATTACGAAAGAACAGTAAAGATTCTAAAAGATATAAAAAATAAAAAAAATATTATTAAAGGATCTCAAATAGGTCGTAAATCTTCTGAACCATTAGAAAGAGACTAAATGTTAGATAATAAAGATAAAATTTTTAACAATTTATATGGTTTTGAGCCATGGAGCTTAGTCAATGCTAAACTCCGTGGTGACTGGGATAACACAAAGGATATTTTATTAAAAGGTAGAGAAAAAATTACTGAGGAGGTTATTTCTTCTGGTTTACGAGGAAGAGGTGGCGCTGGATTTTCTACAGGCGTTAAATGGACTTTTATGCCTAAAGAACCAACTGGAAAGACGCATTATTTAGTTGTTAATGCTGATGAGTCTGAGCCAGGCACATGTAAAGATCGCGAAATATTAAGAAATGAACCTCATAAATTATTAGAAGGTTGTGTTATCGCATGTGCAGCTATGGGTGCCCAAGTTTGTTATATATACATTAGAGGTGAATTTATTAATGAAAGACATGTTCTCGAGTCAGCCTTAAAAGAAGCTTATGATGATGGTTTAGTAGGCAAAAATGCATGTGGTAGTGGTTTGGATATTGAAATTTTTATCCACCATGGTGCTGGGGCTTATATTTGTGGTGAAGAAACAGCTTTGCTAGAGAGTTTAGAAGGTAAAAAAGGTATGCCAAGATTAAAACCGCCTTTCCCCGCTGCAGCAGGTTTATATGGATGCCCGACTACTGTAAATAATGTCGAAAGTATTGCGGTTGTTCCGACAATACTTAGGAGAGGATCTAATTGGTTTTCTAGTATTGGTAGAGAAAATAATACTGGTACTAAAATTTTTTGCATATCTGGTCATGTTAATACTCCTTGTAATGTTGAAGAAGAGATGGGAATTCCATTAAAGGATTTGATTGAGAAACATGCAGGAGGAGTAATAGGAGGGTGGAATAACCTCTTAGCTGTAATTCCAGGTGGTTCATCAGTACCAATGATACCAAAAGAGATTTGTGATGAAGTTCTTATGGACTTTGACTCTCTTCAAGCTGTTAAGTCTGGATTGGGAACGGCTGCTGTTATAGTAATGGATAAATCAACAGATTTAATAAAAGCAATATCAAGAATATCTTATTTTTATAAACATGAAAGTTGTGGTCAATGCACTCCATGCAGAGAAGGAACAGGTTGGTTATGGGAGATGATGGAAAAGATGGCTAAAGGTGAAGCAAAAAAAGAAGATATAGATACTCTTTTAAGTCTTACAAAAAGAATAGAAGGTCATACAATTTGCGCCCTAGGAGATGCCGCTGCATGGCCAATTCAAGGGCTAATTAGGCACTTTAGACATCACATTGAAGATAGAATTGATCAATACCAGAAAGAAAGTAATCAGAATTATGGTTAATATTAAAATTGATGACAAAGATTATGAGGTTGAAGATGGTCTAGCTATTATTCAGGCTTGTGAAATTGCTGGAGTTGAAGTTCCAAGATTTTGTTATCATGAAAAATTATCCATTGCTGGTAATTGTAGAATGTGCCTTGTCGATGTCGAAGACTCAAGAGGATTAAGTCCAAAGCCAATAGCTTCATGTGCAACCCAAGTATCAGAAGGTTTAAAAATTTATACTAAATCTGAGAGAGTGAAAAATGCTCAAGAAGGTGCTTTAGAGTTTCTATTAATGAATCATCCTCTTGATTGCCCAATTTGTGATCAAGGTGGTGAGTGCGATTTACAGGATCAATCAATGGCTTTTGGATACGGTTCTAGTAGGTTTGAGGGAGATAAAAGGGCTGTTGAATCTAAGGATATGGGTCCATTTATTAAAACAGAGATGACTAGATGCATTCATTGTACAAGATGCGTTAGATTTTCTTCTGAAATATCTGGTAATGATGAGATAGGCTCTATTGGTAGAGGTCATGATATGGAAATAACAACATATCTTGATCAGGCTGTAGAGTCTGAGCTTTCCGGAAATGTCATTGATTTATGCCCTGTAGGCGCTTTGACTTCTAAGCCTTATGCATTCTCTGCTAGACCATGGGAGTTAAATAAAACTGAAACTATAGATATTATGGATGCTATGGGGTCAAATATTAGAATTGACTCAAAAGGCTTAAGAGTTATGCGAGTCCTTCCAAGGTTAAATGAAGATATAAATGAAGAATGGATAACTGATAAGACTAGATTTTTTTGGGACGGTCTAAATACCCAAAGAATTGATAAACCCTATAAAAGAGTTGACGGTATTTTAAAACCAACATCCTGGAAAATTGCGTTAGAGTTGGCTAAGGAAAAAATTTTTAATAGTAACTCAGAAAAAATTTCTGCACTTTCAGGAGATTTGGTAGATATTGAGGCAGTTTATGCTCTAAAAAAATTAATGAATAGTATAGGAAGTGATAATTTTGATTGTAGGCAAGATGGATCAAGAATTTCTGGACCACCAGAGAGATGGCTTTTTAATACAACTTTTAACGGTATTGAAGATTCTGATGGGTGTTTAATTATTGGTTCCGATATAAAAAAAGAAGCACCTCTTTTAAATTCAAGATTACTTAGGAAATCGAGAAACGATGAATATAAAATTGGTCTAATTGGATTCAATAATGACTTAACTTTTGATTTTGATTTTTTAGGAGAAAACCCATCAATCGTTGAAGATATTTTAAATGAAAGTAATGATTTTTGTGATGATTTATCATCAATGAAAAAACCTTTAATGATTATAGGGCAAGGTGCATTAATGGGTAAGGATGCGCAAAATTTCCAAAATATTTGTATTGAGCTTGCCTATAAATTCAATTTCATAAATGACGATTGGAATGGTTTTAATGTTCTTCACTCTGCAGCTTCGAGAGCTGGCGCAATGAGCATTGGTTTTTTTCCGTCAGACAAAGGTATGATAACTGAGGAAATAATTTCTAATTATAATAATAAAAAATTAGATCTTCTTTATCTTCTTGGTGCAGATGAATTAAATCTAAAAAAGAATGATGATTGTTTTGTAATTTATCAAGGTCATCATGGCGATACTGGCGCTCAGATTGCTGATCTTGTTTTTCCATCTACAGCTTTTTGTGAACAAAATGGGTTATATATGAATACAGAGGGAAGGGTTCAAGAGTCAATTCGTTCAACTTTTCCTTTAGGAGAAGCAAAAGAAAATTGGGAAATAATTTATCTATTAGCAAAGGAATTGAGTTTTGATATTGGTTTTTCAAATCTTAACGAATTAAGAAATCACTTATTTGAAGAATTTCCAATTATTAATCCCTGCAGTGAATTTAAGCCTTTGCCTTCTCCAAAAAAAGATGAATTTAATAAACTTAATGGACATCAGTTTAAAAGTATAATTGACAGTTACTGGCAAACAAACTCAATTGCAAGAGCATCTTCGAATCTGTCTAAAAGAAATAATTATATAAAAGAAGGCGCTATTAGGTAATGCATATGGAATATATACTTTCAATTTTATTTATATTTCTTCAATCTTTTTTAGTAATATTTGCTGTTCTAATGATGGCTTATCTTGGAATTTATGGTGAAAGAAAGTTATGGGCTGCTGTACAATTACGAAGAGGACCTAATATTGTAGGGCCATTTGGTTTGCTTCAGCCTGTGGCTGATTTTCTTAAATTACTTTTAAAAGAGCCAATAATCCCCGATAAGGCAAATAAAGCAATATTTATAATGGCACCTCTTGTTACTTGTTTTGTTGCTTTGTCGGCTTGGGCAGTTGTTCCATTTGCAGAAAATTGGGTAGTAGCAGATATAAATGTTGGAATTTTATATATTTTTGCAATTTCATCTCTTGGAGTTTATGGAATTATTCTTGGTGGATGGGCTTCAAATTCTAAATACCCTTTTATGGGAGCTATGAGATCTGCAGCACAAATGGTTTCTTATGAGGTATCTATAGGATTTGTAATTATTACAGTTCTTCTGTGTGTAGGTTCGCTTAATCTCACAGATATAGTTCTTGCTCAAAAGAAGATTTGGTTTTTCATTCCACTTTTTCCAATGTTCATAATATTCTTTGTGTCTGCTCTTGCCGAAACAAATCGTCCTCCTTTTGATCTACCTGAGGCTGAAGCCGAATTAGTGGCTGGATATCAAGTAGAATATTCTTCATCTTTCTTTCTTTTATATTTTCTTGGCGAGTTAGCGGCAACTTTTTTGATGTGCGCAATGATTACGATTCTGTTTTTGGGCGGATGGTTGCCTCCTTTTGATATTTATCCTTTAAATATTATTCCAGGAGTAGTCTGGTTTATGCTAAAAGTAGCTTTCATTTTCTTTATGTTTGGAATGGTAAAAGCTCTTGTACCAAGATATAGATATGATCAATTAATGAGATTAGGTTGGAAAGTTTTTCTTCCGATATCACTTTTTTGGGTTGTTTTAACTTCTTCAGTCCTTTTTATATTTGATTTGGCTCCATAGGGATAACAATGAGAAAAATACTATATATTTTTAAAAACCTTATACAGCTCGATTTTCTAAAAGCTTTATATACAGCTATGAAGTATTTCATTTTTAGAAAAAGGGTAACCATTAACTATCCCTCTGAAAAGGGCAAACTATCCCCAAGGTTTAGAGGCCAGCATGCGTTGAGAAGATATCCTAATGGTGAGGAGAGATGTATAGCCTGTAAATTATGTGAAGCTGTTTGTCCTGCCCAAGCCATAACTATTGATGCATCCCCAAGAAACGAAGACGGAATTAGAAAGGCTATAAGGTACGACATTGATATGGTAAAATGTATTTATTGTGGCTTATGCCAAGAATCTTGTCCTGTTGATGCAATAGTTGAAGGGCCTAACTTTGAATTTGCTACAGAGACACGTGAGGAGCTTTTATATACAAAAGAAAAGCTTTTGGATAATGGTGATAGATGGGAAGTATCACTAGTTAGAAACATTGAGAGGGATGCACCTTTCAGGTAATTAAATATAAATGTTTGCTTCTATTTTATTTTTCATTTTTTCTTTTTTAATCCTTGCTTCAGCCTTACTTGTGATCACATCAAAAAATCCTGTAAATTCAGTGATATTTTTGATTTTTTCATTTTTTAATGCTGCAGGAATTTTTCTAATAGCAGGAGCAGAATTCTTAGCTTTAATAATGCTTATTGTATATGTAGGAGCGGTTGCAGTTCTATTCCTATTTGTTGTAATGATGTTGGATTTAAATTTTGAAGAATTAAATAAAAAAACTAATTTTATTAAAACAGGAATTATTACAGCTGGTATTCTTATAACTGAAATGCTTGTTTTATTTGTTTATTATCCTGATGAACAATCATTTATTATTAATAAAAATAATGAACTTAATAGCTTAACTAATACAGAAATCATTGGTTCAAAGATTTATACGGAACATTTTTACCATTTTCAAATTGCGGGTCTTATTTTATTAGTGGCCATGATTGGAGCTATAGTACTAACATTAAGGCATCGAGATAATGTTAGAAGGCAAGATATTTCGTCTCAGGTAAGCAGAGATCAAGAAAAAAATGTTGAATTAAAAGATATAACATTTGAGGAATCAGAATGATTTTTGAAATAGGCATATATCACTATACTATCTTAAGTGCTTTCTTATTTTTTACAGGTGTTTTCGGTATTTTCTTAAATAGAACAAATTTAATAATAATACTTATGTCTTTAGAGTTGATTCTTTTAAGTGTGAGTATAAATTTTATCTCTTTTTCTGTATTTTTAGGTGATATTACTGGACAAATTTTTTCTCTTTTCATTCTTACTGTTGCTGCGGGCGAAGCAGCTATTGGTTTAGCTATTCTTGTTGTTTACTTTAGAAACTCCGGCAATATCAATGTTAATGAAATTAATAAAATGAGGGGTTGATGGAATTATTTTTAATAGTTTTCTTACCTTTAATGGGTTCTATAATTTCAGGTTTTTTTGGTAAAATACTTGGATTAAGACTTAGTCATTTTACTTCTTGTTCTTTAATTTTAGTTTCTTCTATTCTTTCAGCATATTTATTTTATATGACATTAAATGGCTATCAAACTAGCAATCAATTTTTATTCGACTGGATTAATTCTGGAGAAATAGATGCATCTTGGTCCTTAAAATTTGATACTTTAACTTCTGTAATGCTTGTTGTTGTTACTTCTGTTTCAGCATTAGTTCATATTTACTCTATTGGTTATATGAGTCATGACCCTTATCAATATAGGTTTTTCTCATATTTATCATTTTTTACATTTGCTATGCTTATGCTTGTTACATCAGATAACTTGTTACAATTATTTTTTGGGTGGGAGGGTGTAGGTTTAGCATCTTATTTATTAATTGGTTTTTGGTATGAAAAACCATCTGCTAATGCTGCCGCAATGAAGGCTTTTGTAGTTAATAGGGTTGGAGATTTTGGTTTTCTTTTAGGGATTGCGGTACTTTATATCGCAACAGGCTCAATAAGCTTTGATGTTATTTTTCAAAAAATTAATAATGTGAATCAATTTACTATAAATGTAGCTTGTTTATTACTTTTTATGGGGGCAATGGGAAAGTCTGCTCAACTCTTTTTACACACATGGTTACCTGATGCAATGGAGGGCCCTACACCAGTTTCAGCTTTAATTCATGCGGCAACTATGGTTACAGCTGGAATTTTTCTTGTAGCAAGATGCTCACCTATTTTTGAAAATTCGGATCTTGCGTTATCATTTATTATAATTATTGGAGCATCTACCGCGTTTTTTGCAGCAACAGTTGGGCTTGTCCAAAATGATATTAAAAGAATTATTGCTTATTCAACATGCTCTCAATTAGGCTATATGTTTGTTGCTTTGGGTGTTGGGGCGTATCAAGTAGCTATCTTTCATCTTTTTACTCATGCTTTTTTCAAAGCCCTTCTTTTCCTTGGGTCTGGGTCAGTTATCCACGCTATGTCTGATGAACAAGATATTCAAAAGATGGGAGGTTTATATAAAATTATTCCATTTACATGGATAATGATGTTAATTGGAACTTTAGCGCTAACTGGAGCTCCTTTATTATCTGGTTATTACTCAAAGGACGCTATAATTGAATCAGCTTTCGCAAGTCATGCTTTTGGACATGAATATGCTTTTTATCTTCTTGTTTTTTCAGCCCTTTTAACTAGCTTTTATTCATGGAGGCTTATCTTTTTAACTTTCCACGGTAAAACGAGAGCATCACAAGATGTTTTATCAAAAGCACATGAAAGTCCGTTATCGATGACTATACCGCTTCTTTTATTAAGTTTTGGGGCATTGTTTTCTGGATATTTATTCTCTGACTTTTTTCTATCTTATGAATTAAAGGGTCTTTGGGGTAACTCTATCTATACTCATTCTGATAATCATATTCTCGAAGAAATTCATCATTCTCCTTTTTGGGTAAAAAAAATTCCTCTAGTCATGATGATTATTGGTTTTATTATGGCTACCTTATTTTATTTGCTTTTAAAAAAGATTCCATCATTTCTATCAAACAAATTGTCATTTATTTATAATTTTTTATACAACAAGTGGTATTTTGATGAATTATATAATTTTATATTTGTAAATCCTTTGAAAAGAATTGGTAATTTTTTATGGTTATTTTTTGATAAAAAAATTATTGATGGCTTTGGTCCCGATGGCATTTCCTCTCTTGTAATTAGTATTTCTAGAAATGTAAGTAAAATTCAAACTGGTTATGTTTACCATTATGCATTTGCAATGCTTATTGGCCTGGGGTTTTTATTAATTAGGTTTATGGTTTACTGATATTATGATTAATCTACCATTATTAAGTATACTTACTTTTTTACCCTTGATCGGTCTTCCGTTTATAATTTTTGGAAAAATTATTAATACAGAAAATTATCAAAATATTTCTAAATATATAGCTCTATTTGTATCCTTAATAACTTTTCTAATATCATTAATAATTTTATATAATTTCAACATTAATACTTCTGATTTTCAGTATAATGAGCGTATTCCTATTATGAATGGTCTTATGACCTATAGAATGGGTATAGATGGTATATCAATATTATTTATTCTTCTTTCTACATTTCTGACACCTATATGCATAATTGCTAGTTGGAACATTATAAGTGATCGTGTTGATTACTATATGTGTTCATTTTTAATACTTGAAACATTAATGATAGGTACTTTTTGCGCATTAGATATAGTGCTTTTCTATTTATTTTTCGAAAGTGTTCTTATTCCAATGTTTGTAATTATTGGTGTTTGGGGTGGCGAAAGAAGAGTTTATTCAGCGTTTAAGTTTTTCTTATATACTCTTTTAGGATCTGTTTTAATGTTAGTTGCAATTATATATATTGTTTTAGCAACAGGAACCACTGAATTACCCATAATTTATGATGTTTTCAGTATTGATCACGGCATTATACAGAATCTATTATGGCTTGCCTTCTTTGCTTCTTTTGCCGTTAAAATGCCTATGTGGCCATTCCATACGTGGTTACCAGATGCCCATGTTGAAGCTCCAACAGCTGGATCAGTTATACTTGCAGCCATTTTATTAAAAATGGGTGGATATGGCTTTTTAAGGTTTTCTTTGCCATTGTTGCCCGATTCTAGTTTTTATTTTTCTGATTTCATTTTTGTCTTAAGTGTTATTGCAATTATTTATACATCTATAGTCGCTTATGTTCAGGAAGATATAAAAAAACTTATAGCTTATTCTTCTGTTGCCCATATGGGTTTTGTTACCATGGGAATCTTTACATTTAACATTAATGGAATCCAAGGGGGTATATTTCAGATGTTTTCACATGGTCTTATATCTGGAGCATTGTTTTTGTCCGTAGGCGTGATTTATAATAGAATGCATACAAGAAAAATTGCAGATTATGGTGGTGTCGTCTCAGTAATGCCAAAATTTGCTCTATTTTTAATGGTTTTCACTCTTGCTAATATTGGTTTACCAGGAACAAGTGGTTTTGTTGGAGAATTTTTAACCATTATGGCAATTTTCTCTTTTAATAAGGTTTTTGCTTTCTTTGCAGCCAGTGGAGTAATTCTCTCTGCGGTATATGGATTATGGCTATACAGAAAAGTAATTTTTGAAAAAATAACAAATGATGCTGTAAAATCTCTAAAGGATCTGACATTAGGTGAGAAAGTAACGCTAATTCCATTATTAATATTAATTATTCTTTTTGGAATTTATCCTGCACCTGTTCTTGATCTTATTTTTGTTTCATCGAACGGATTGGTAGAATCTATTAATTTATCTGGAGGTAATTAATAATGGTCAATTTAATTGAAAGTTTAATAATAATTGCTCCAGAATTAATTTTAGCCATAACAGCTATGAGCTTATTAATGATAGGTTCGTTTTATCAAAAAAAATCAATAAATTTAATAAATACCTTTTCTTTTCTAACATTGTTAATTTTATCTTTTAATGAATTGATATCTAGCAATATCCAAGCTTTTGCTTTTAACGGTTTTTTTATCGAAGACAAACTATCAAGTTTTGCTAAATTCATCATTTTCTTTACTTCTGCTCTATCAATTATTATGTCTGCTAATTGGTTAAGAAATTATGATAAAACTGCTTTTGAATTCCCTGTATTAATTTTATTTTCAACACTTGGGATGGCGTTGATGGTGTCAGCAAATGACTTGGTATCCCTTTATCTAGCAATTGAATTACAAAGTCTTCCGTTATATGTTCTTGCAACATTCAACAGGAATGACTCTTTTTCATCTGAAAGCGGGGTTAAGTACTTTATATTAGGAGCTTTATCTTCAGGCCTTCTTTTGTATGGATCTTCTTTAATTTATGGTTTTACTGGTACAATTTTCTTAAACGAAATTTCTCAATTAACCTTATCATCAAACCAATTGGGAATTACATTTGGTTTAGCATTTTTACTTGCGGGTATAGTTTTTAAAATTTCTGCTGTCCCGTTTCATATGTGGGCACCTGATGTTTACCAAGGTGCGGCGACTCCCGTTACATCATTTTTTGCATCAGTCCCAAAAATGGCGGCAATGATAATTTTAATAAGAATTTTATATGTTCCGTTTGATAATTTTATACCCAGCTGGTCACAAATAATTATATTTGTGTCTTTTTCTTCTATTTTGCTCGGGTCTGTGGTTGCTATATGGCAAAACAATATAAAAAGATTAATTGCCTATAGTTCAATTGCTCATATGGGATTTGCAACACTAGCTTTATCTACTGGAAACAAGAGCGATATAGAAAGCATATTGGTTTATATGGTTATATATATAGTTGCTAATATCGGATTTTTTTCATGCTTAATAAATATTCAAAATAAGAATGAAAAAGATGTTAACAATATCTCTGATCTAGCTGGCTTGTCAGTAAATAACCCTAGTTTAGCTATTTCTATAGCTCTTTATATGTTTTCTTTTGCAGGAATTCCACCTTTGGCAGGTTTTTTTGCAAAATATTATGTTTTTATTTCTTTAATAAATGAGGGATTAGTCTTTTTAGCAACCTTTGCTCTTATTGCCAGTGTTATTGGTGCATTTTATTATATTCGTTTTGTTAAAGTAATGTTTTTTGATGAGGTTGTTGATATTAAAAAAATTACATTCTCAAGATCTTTAGGATTAATTAATTCAATCTGTTTTATTTTTATACTTGGATTTATTTTTGTTCAATCAATTACGCCTTTAGCAAATATAATAAGTAATGCAACTTTAGCTTTAAATTAAATTATAAATGAGCAAAAAAGAGATAGATATTATAATTTTAGATGAGATTGATAGCACTAATAATGAAGCTCAAAGAATTATAGATCATAAAAGTAATTTTCCACTTTGGATTATAGCAAATGAACAAACCTCTGGCCGAGGAAGAAAAAATAGATATTGGGTTTCTCAAAAAGGAAATTTTATGGGAACTTTTATTTTAGAGCATGAAATTGAAAAACAATATATACCTCATTTATCATTTGTTACATCTTTGGCCCTCAAAAAGACTATTGAAAGTTTCAATTCTGGTATAAAAGATATTTTTCTAAAATGGCCAAATGATATTATAATTAATGACTCTAAATGTGCCGGTATTTTAATTGAGAGCTTAAGGTCAAATAACGATAAAGAATATTTAGCAATTGGAATAGGTGTAAATCTTATAAAGTATCCATTAGATAGTTCATTTAAAGCAACTAGTTTAAAAGAAGAGTTTAATTTTGATGTTGATAGAGATGAATTCCTTAATAAGTTGAATATTAATCTTTTAAAAAATATTAAAAGGTGGGAAAAGGGAAAAAATTTCTCTCAAATTTTAGAAGATTGGAAAAAATTTGCTTATAAAATTAATGAAAGTATTTCAATGTTATTGCCAACTGGAAAAAAAATAGAAGGGATATTTTCTGATTTAAATGATCAAGGGGGGTTAATTTTATCTCATAATGGCGAAAAAAGTGTTTTTTATGCTGCAGAAATTATTGAGGAATTGAAAATTGTCTAAAAATTATTTTTTACCATTAGGCGGGACAGGTGAGATTGGAATGAATCTTAATCTTTATGGTTATGCTCACGAAAACAATGAAGAGTGGATAATGATAGATTGTGGAGTTACTTTTTCTCAATCAGGAGCACCAGGAATTGATCTTCAAATGGCTGACCCAAACTTCATTGCGAAAAAAAAGAAAAACCTTCTTGGTATTATATTAACGCATGCGCATGAAGACCATATTGGTGCAATGCCATTTATATGGCCTCATCTTCAATGTCCAATTTATACAACTAAATTTACTGCTTCATTATTAGAAGAAAAATTTAATGAATATAAAATTAGTTTTGATGAAAAATTAATAATTATCGATGACCAAGAAGAATTACAGATTGGTTCATTCAATATTAAGGCTATTGGGCTTTCTCATTCAATTCCAGAGATGAATGCAATTGTAATAGAAACCCCTAATTTAAAAATCTTTCACTCAGGTGATTGGAAAATTGATGATGATCCTGTAGTTGGTGGTAAGTTTGATAAAAATAAGGCTAGTGAATTAAGTAACCTAAACATTGATTTACTTGTCTGTGATTCAACAAATTCAATTGTCCCAGGTAGATCAGGATCAGAGTCAGAGGTGAGAGACTCATTAATAGAAATTATTTCAGGTATTGAAGGAAGAATATTTATAAGTACATTTGCTTCTAATGTAGCAAGATTAACATCAGTAGCTGAAGCAGCGGCCATTAACGATCGGCAAGTTGTTTTATCTGGGATGGGTATGCATAAGATTTCTAGGGCTGCTAAGAAGTCTGGTTATTTTAAAGGTATACCTGATTTTGTTGATGAAGAAGATGCTGGCTATCTTCCCGCTGATAAGACATTAATTTTATGCACAGGGAGTCAGGGTGAATATAGGGCAGCACTATCAAAAATAGCTAGAGATGAGCACAGAAACTTATATGCTGATGAAGGTGATACGGTAATTTTTTCATCAAAAATGATTCCAGGTAATGAGTATGGCATTCTACGCTTACAAAATACATTTGCAAAAAGAGGTATAAATGTAATTACAGAAAAAGATAGTTTTGTTCATGTATCGGGACATCCATGTGAAGATGAATTAATAGAAATGTTTAATCTTTTGAAACCTAAATATATGATACCTGTACATGGCGAGCATAGACATTTGAGAGAAAATGCTAATATTGCCAGTCAATGCGGGATTCAGGCAAAAGTTATTGAAAATGGAGAACTTATAACCATCAGCAAAGAGGGTTTTGAAGGTGTAAAAAATGTTGAAAATGGAAGAATATATAAGGATGGCAATATTTTAGTGCATGACTTTGAATCAAATTCTACAGAAAGAAGTAAATTGTCATTTTCTGGGGTTTTAACGGTAAGTATTCAAATTAATAATAATAAAGTTCAGAAAAAACCTATTGTAAGCACTATAGGAATACCTGAATTTGATGAAAAAGGCATACGTTTAGTAGATTTGGTTCAGGAAAGATTATCTCAAATTCTCAAATCAAGTAAAGTAGATGAAAAGTTAGAAAATAGAATTAAAAATGCCATTACAAAAGAAATAAATTATATATGGGGAAAAAAACCTTTCGTAGAAGTAATTATCCATTACAATTAAATAATGGACTTAAGTAATGAAGTTTTTATAGCAAGAGGTAACAATGTACTGGTCAAAATATTTTATTCCGACTAGCAAGGAAAATCCATCAGGCGCAAAGATACCCTCTCATCAATTATTAATTAGAGCAGGTATGATAAAACAAGAAAGCGCAGGTATTTATTCTTGGTTACCATTAGGTTTTAAAGTTCTTAAAAATATTGAGTCAATAGTAAGAGAGGAACAAGAGGCTGCAGGAGCAATTGAAGTTTTAATGCCAACACTGCAATCATCAGATTTGTGGATAGAGTCTGGAAGATATGAGGGTTATGGAGAAGAGATGTTAAGAATATCTGACAGGCATGATGCAGATTTAATATATGGACCAACAAATGAAGAACAAATAACTGAAATTTTTAGGTCATATATTAAATCATATAAAAATCTTCCTTTAAATCTTTTTCATATTCAATGGAAGTTTAGAGATGAAATTAGACCACGTTTTGGTTTGTTAAGAGGTAGAGAATTTTTAATGAAGGATGCTTATTCATTTGATTTGGATAAAGAGTCTGCAAAAATCTCATATTTTAAAATGTTTACTTCATATATGAAGACTTTCAAAAGATTAGGTTTAAATGCAATACCAGTAGTTGCTGACAGTGGGCCTATAGGCGGTGAATTAAGTCACGAGTTTTCTATTATTACGAAAACTGGTGAAACAGAGGTTTATTATGATAGCAGGATATCCGAAATAGAAGGCTTTGATTTTGATTATTCAAACAAAGATGCACTAGAGAATTCTTATAATAATTTCACAAAATTTTATTCTTCAACACATGATAAGCATTCTGAAGATTTGTTTAAAAAAATACCTGAGGAATTTCAAAAAAAAGGTAAAGCAATTGAAATTGGCCATATTTTTTCTTTTGGGTGTAAATATTCAGAACCTATGAATGCATTTGTTAATAATGATAAAGGCAAAAATGTTCCTGTCTATATGGGTTCGTATGGGATTGGGGTATCTAGATTAGTATCTGCTATTATTGAAGCTTATCATGACGATAGAGGAATATTATGGCCACAATCTATATCTCCATTCCAAGTTGGCATAATTAATCTAGGTAATAATGATGAGAAATGTAAAAAAACCTCAGAAAATATTTATCAAGAATTAAGAAATAATAATATTGATGTTATTTATGATGATAGAGATGAAAGTGCAGGAAAAAAATACGCTGATATGGATTTAATTGGAATTCCGTATCAAATTATTTTAGGCCCAAGGGACTTAGAAAATAATAAATGTGAATTAAAAAATAGATTGAACGATCAAAGAACGAATATCGATTTAGATAACATTATTAAAGAATTATCAAAATTAATCTAACGGAGTAAATCATTAAAAACTTATTGTTAGAATTGTGGATTTCAAAAAGATACCTTCGTCCAAAAGGTAAAGAAGGTTTTTTTTCGGCTATAACTCTTATTTCTTTTCTAGGCATTGCCTCAAGTGTAGCAGTTTTAGTGGTGGTGATGTCTGTTATGAACGGTTTCAGAACAGAATTAATAAATAAAATTGTAAATATTAATGGGCACATATTAATTTATCCTGTTCAACAAGAAGGAATTAAGGATTTTGAATCTATTGAAAGCAAAATTAATGATTTTGAGTTTGTTGAGAAATCAATACCTATGATAGAGGCTCAAATTCTAGCTTTAGGAGAAAGTCAGTCCTCTGGAGGTTTGTTAAGAGGAATTCCGTTAGAAAAATTATCTAAAATTGATATTGTATCTTCTAATATTATTCAGGGAAATCTTAGCGGCAATAATAATGGTGTCGTAATAGGATCTAGATTAGCATCCTCATTATCCCTTGGCCATGGCGATAATATATCTATTATGTCTCCAAGAGGAATTTCATCTCCTTTTGGTACGATTCCAAGATCATACTCCTACGATGTTGATGCGGTTTTTGATATTGGAATGACTGATTATGACTCAACTGTTATTTTTATTGATTTACCTATTGCTCAAGAATTTCTTAATTTGGGAAATGTTGCCGGTGTGCTTCAAATTTTTGTTGATAATCCTGAGAAATCTATAATTTATAAACAAGATATAGATAATGCATTAGAGGGATTTAATGTTTTTTCAAGAGATTGGACACAAACGAATGCTAATTTGCAAGAAATGCTAATAGTAGAAAGAAATGTAATGTTTCTAATATTTTCACTATTATTAATAATCACAGGAATTAACATTGTCTCTGGATTAATAATATTAGTAAAAGATCGATCTAGAGAAATATCTATCTTAAGGGCAATGGGAATGAAAAAAACCAGCATCGCTAGGTTATTCATAATATCAGGAGCTAAAATAGGTTTTTTTGCTACAATTGTTGGCCTAGTTGTCGGTATTCTTGTTAGTATCTATGTGGAAAATATAAGATTATTTTTAATGTCTATTTTCGATATTACACTATTTAATCCAGAAATTTATTTTTTAATTTCTATGCCTTCCGAAATCCATATTCCTGAGGTAATAACAATTACTATTTTGTCATTATCTTTATCAATAGTTGCAACAATATATCCTGCCATAAGGTCTGTTTCAAAAGATCCTGCAGAGGCTTTGAGAAATGAGTAATATTTTATCCCTAGATAAGGTATCAAGAAGTTATTTTGTAAGAGAAACACTTATAAATGTTTTTTCAGGCATAGATATTGATATTAAGAAGGGAGAAAAAGTAGCAATAATTGGCCCATCTGGATCAGGTAAAACATCTATTTTAAATATTGCAGGACTTATTGAGAGACCTAATTCAGGATCTGTATATGTAAATAACTCTGAAGTTGATTGGGAATCAGATAAAAAAATTTCTAGTTTGCGCAAGAAAAATATTGGTTATGTTTTTCAATTTAATAATCTCTTATCTGATTTTACAATTCTTGAGAATATAGCCTTTCCTCTAATTATTAATGGCATGCAGAAAAATCAAGCTATAGAGATAGCTAATGATTTTATAAAAAATGTTAATCTTTCAAATAGAGGTAATAATTATCCAAGCCAAGTTTCTGGAGGTGAGCAGCAAAGAGCAGCTATTGCAAGAGCATTAATAAATAAGCCATCCCTTATTATTGCCGATGAACCAACAGGAAATCTAGATAGCAAGACAGCGATTAGTGTTGTTAGTTTATTTAATGAGCTAGTCAATGAGTATGATTGCAGTTTATTTTTAGCCACACATAATCTTGAAATTGCAAATCTACAAGATAGGTTAATTAATATTGAGGATCTGATAAAATAACCAAATGGATAGTTTAAATTATATTCCGTTAAGAGCGACTTCTCAATATTCATTGCTAGAAGGGGCTATGCAAATAGAAAGTATAGTTAAAAAAGCTATAAATCATAATATTCCAGCGGTTGGGCTAACTGATAGAAATAATTTATTTGGAGCACTTGAGTTTTCCGAAAAGCTTATTGATAAAGGAATTCAACCAATTATTGGATGTAATTTATCATTTTATGATCAAAAAAATAATGGATCAATCGTTTGTTTGGCTAAAAATGAGCAGGGCTATAAAAATTTAATAAAGCTATCATCTGAGCTTTTTTTAATAAATGACAACGAAAGATTAAGCTTAAATAGATTATCAGAATTAAATGAAGGTTTAATATTATTAACAGGTGGATATGGAAGTTTAATCAATAATTATCTTAAATCTGGACTTAAAAATAATGCCTTAGAATTAACAAAAAAATTAAACTCAATATTCCAAGATAGGATTTATATTGAAATTCAAAGAATGGGAAAGGATGACTTTGAAAATGACTTACTTGATATAGCTAGCGATATAAAAGTGCCAGTTGTTGCATCAAATACTATATTTTTTGAATCTAAAGATAGATTTACTTCTCATGATGCGCTTATAGCAATTAAAGAATCGACAACAGTTAATAATTCTAATCGAGAAACATTAACTAATGAATTTTACTTTAAGTCTCCAGAAGAAATGATTCAGTTATTTAGTGATATGCCAGAAGCAATTAATAATACATTAGAAATAGCTTACAGGACTTCTTTTAAGGTTAGCAGGTCTGAACCGCGATTACCAAGGTTTAGCGGTCTTGACTCTGAAGGAGAAACAAATGAATTGGTCAATCAGGCCAAGGAAGGTTTAAAAAAGAAAATCTTAGAAAATAAAATTAGCAATGAAGAATTGTACTGGGATCGCCTTAATAGCGAGTTAGATATAATAATATCAATGAATTTTCCAGGATACTTTTTGATAGTAGCTGATTTTATAAAATGGTCTAAAAGTAAAAATATACCTGTTGGACCTGGAAGGGGTTCTGGCGCTGGATCTCTTGTAGCATGGGCATTAACAATCACTGATCTTGACCCAATTAAATTTAATTTAATTTTTGAAAGGTTTTTGAATCCAGAAAGAATTTCTTTACCTGATTTTGATATAGATTTTTGTCAGGACAGAAGAGAAGAGGTAATTGAGTATGTTCAAGAAAAATATGGCAAGGATAGTGTAGCCCAAATTATTACATTTGGAAGTTTACAATCTAGAGCAGTACTTCGAGATGTTGGAAGAGTTTTGGGGCTACCTTATGGTCAAGTAGATAGAATATGCAAACTCGTCCCAAATAATCCTGCTAATCCAACCACTCTCAATGAAGCAATTGAAGGTGATATAAGAATTAGAGAAGAGAGAGATAATGATGATGATATTGCTTCAATGCTTAAGATTGGTTTAGAATTAGAAGGTCTTTATAGAAACGCATCAACTCATGCTGCTGGCTTGGTTATTGGCGATGTGCCTTTGCAAAATACTGTTCCACTTTATCGTGATCCAAGATCGGAAATGCCTGTAACGCAATTCAATATGAAATGGGTAGAGGCCTCTGGCTTAGTTAAATTTGATTTTTTAGGATTAAAAACACTTACCGTAATTGATAAAGCAATTAATCTAATAAATCAGAAAAAAGGAATTAATCTAGATATTTCACAAATACCTTTAGATGATAAAGAAACATTTGATTTGCTTGGTACTGGAAATACAATTGGAATATTCCAGCTGGAAAGCACGGGAATGCAAGATGTTTTGAGAAATATGAAGCCTGATTGTTTTGAAGATATTATTGCCTTGGTTGCGTTATACAGACCAGGACCTATGGATAATATTCCAAAATATATTGCCTGTAAAAAAGGAGATGAAGAGCCTGATTATATGGATTCTAGACTTGAAAAAATATTAAAAGAAACATATGGAGTGATCATTTATCAGGAACAAGTTATGCAAACAGCCCAAATTTTATCTAATTATACACTCGGAGAAGCTGATATATTAAGAAGAGCAATGGGTAAAAAGATTAAAAGTGAAATGGACTCCCAAAAAGAAAGATTTATATCTGGAGCTATTAATAATGATATTGAAGAAAAAAAAGCAGATTATATTTTTGAACAAGTAGCAGAATTTGCTGGTTACGGATTTAATAAATCTCATGCAGCTGCTTATGCCTTAATTGCATACCAAACTGCTTACCTTAAAACTCACTATTCTGAATATTTTATGACTGCATCAATGTCTCTCGAAAAAGATAATACAGATAAATTAAGTGTATTTTTTAATGATGTAAAAAAAATGAATATAAAAATACTGCCTCCTGATATAAATAAATCAAAAATGGATTTTGATGTTGAAGGAAGTGATATTAGATATGGCTTAGGAGCTATTAAGAATACAAGCCAAAAAGACATGAATGAAATAAATGAAGAAGTTTCTAAAAATGGTAATTTCATAGACTTATACAATTTTGCTCAAAGACTTGATGCATCTATATTATCCAAAAAAAATCTTGAATTTTTAGCCTATTCTGGAGCATTTGACTCCATTGAAAAAAATAGAAATAAAGTTTATCAATCTATAAACATACTCTCTAGCATTTCAAATGCAGCAATGGAAAAAAATTCTAATAATCAGGATTATTTATTTGATGATGAATTTGATAATTTTAGCCATATCCCTCTTCCAGAAGTTGATATCTGGACAACTTCCGAACTTTTAGAAAAAGAATTTTCTGCTATAGGTTTTTATCTTACTGGACATCCATTAAATGAGTATTCACAAATAATAAAAGATAAAAAAATAAAATATTTTAATGATTTAAATAACACCGAGACTAAATATAAAATAGCAGGAACAATATCCTATGTTAAAGAAAGAAAGTCTCAAAGAGGAAGAAATTTTGCTTTTGTAGGATTAACTGATGAAAATAATCAATTTGAGATAACGCTTTTTTCAGACATTCTTTTTAAAGTTAGAGATTTTCTAATTCCAGGGCTTTCGATAGTTGCTGAGATAGAAACCCAAAGAAATGATAATAATTTAAGATTACTTGCAATCAACATATTTCCTTTAGAGGAGCTTATGAAAAAAAATATTAATGCTTTGAAGATTTATGTAAATGCTCCAGAAACTATTTTAAAAATAAGGGATAGGGTAGAAGAAAAAGGAAATTCAAAAATATTAGTTCAAATATTAATGAATGGACATGATAAATATCAAACAGAATTAAAATTAGGTAATAATTTTATTGTTAATCCATCAATTAAAGCATCAATTAAAGAAATTGATGGTGTGTTAAAAATAGAAGAATTTTAATTTTTTGTTGCAGTTTCCTAATAAATAATATTATATCCGTTTCATTACGCACATGAATATAGCTTTTCCAGGCAATCCGGTGCCATTAGGTATGTATTCATGGAGGTTTAACCGGTAAAGGAGGATAAATTGTCATTACCTGAATTTTCAATGAAAGAATTACTTGAGGCTGGTGTTCATTTTGGGCATCAAACTCATAGGTGGAACCCTAAAATGAAGGATTTTATTTATGGGAAGCACAATAATATACATATAATAGATCTTTCTCAAACAATGGGCATGTTAAAAAATGCTTTAGGTGCTGTTAGAGAAGTTACTCAATCTGGAGGTAGAATTTTATTTGTAGGCACCAAAAGACAAGCTTCAGAAATAATATCTGAAAGTGCATCTCAATGCGCTCAATATTATGTTAATCATAGATGGCTTGGAGGAACTCTTACAAATTGGAAAACGATATCAAATACAATAGCAAGATTAAAATCAATCCAAGAAACTTTAGATGAAGAGGAATCAGCTGGTTTAACAAAGAAAGAATTACTCAAACTTACAAGAGAAAGAGATAAACTAGAATTGTCTATTGGTGGAATAAAAAATATGGGCAGTCTTCCAGATTTAATTTTTGTTATTGACACTGTTAGAGAGCAAATAGCAATTAAAGAGGCAAATAAATTGAATATTCCTATTGCGGCAATAATTGATACAAATTGTGACCCTGAAGGAATTACTTATCCTATTCCTGGAAATGATGATTCTACAAAATCAATTAAATTATATTGTGATCTCGTATCACAAGCTGCGCTTGATGGAATTTCTATTCAATCTCAAAAAGTTCAAGAGGAAACTCAAGATAAAAAAGAGAAACCTCAAAAGGAAACTGCTTCTAAAGAAGATAATAAATCTAAAAAACTATCAGATGCTCCTAAAACTGATGACAGTAAAGAAATTGAAAATCTAGAAGGAAATAATGATAAGTCAAAAAGTGAAGAAAAGGATTAATAAAACTTAATATCTACGGAGGTTTATATGTCACTGGTAACAGCTAGTTTAGTAAAAGAATTAAGAGAAAAAACAGGCGTTGGAATGATGGACTGTAAAACAGCCTTAAAAGAGAATAATGGCGATATTGAGCTATCAATTGATTGGTTGAGAACTAAAGGAATTGCTAAAGCAGCCAAGAAAGAGGGTCGTATAGCTTCTGAAGGATTAATAGCGGTTGAAAAAATAGATAATATTGCTTCAATAATTGAAGTTAATTCCGAAACGGATTTTGTTGCTAGGAACGAAGATTTCCAAGATGTAGTGAAGAGGTTATCTTTTTTGTCGACAAAAAGTAATAACCTTGAAGATCTTCTAGAAAAAGAATTAGATGATAAAGATATTAAGGTAAAAGATTATATAACAGAGATGATTGCATCTATTGGAGAAAATATTAATTTGAGAAGAATTGATAAAATTTCTGTCACAAATGGAGTAATTTCATCTTACATTCATAATCAAATTATAGAAGGTATGGGGAAAATTGGTGTTTTAGTTGGTTTAGAGTCTGAAGCAGACAATACTCAATTAGAAGATTTAGGAAAAAAAATAGCTATGCATATTGCTGCAACAAATCCAATTTCAATTAACATTGAAGACATACCAGCAGATGTGCTTGAAAGAGAAAAAAATATTTTAGCAGAAGAAGCAAGATCATCTGGTAAGCCTGAAGAAATAATTGAAAAAATGACTGAAGGAAGATTAAAAAAATATTATCAGGAAAGTGTTCTTCTTGAGCAAATTTTTGTTGTTGATGGCGAGAGCAAAATTTCAGATATTCTTAATTCACTAGATAAACCTGTTAAAATTGTTAAATTTATTAGAATGGGTCTTGGTGAAGGAATTGAAAAAAAGAATGAAGATTTTGCAAATGAAGTCGATTCACTTATATCATAGTGTGATTAATAAAATGGAGTCTTAATGAATGCAGCTAAATTAAAAAGAGTTCTTCTAAAGATATCTGGAGAATCTTTAATGGGTGTTGGTTCATATGGAATAGATGTTTCTACCGTAGATAGAGTCGCTAAAGAAATTTCACAAGTATGTAAATTAGGAATAGAAATTTGCCTAGTCATTGGGGCTGGTAATATTTTTAGAGGGCTTTCCGGAGCTGCAGCTGGAATGGACAGAGCTAGTGCTGATTATATGGGTATGTTAGCCACTGTGATGAATTCTTTAGCAATGCAAAATTCTCTTGAAAGGTTAGGTTTTCAAACAAGAATTCAATCAGCTATTTCAATGACTGAAGTTTGCGAAACCTATACAAGAAGAAGAGCTATTAGGCATATGGAAAAGAATAGAATTGTTATATTTGCTGCAGGCACAGGTAATCCATATTTTACAACAGATACCGCTTCTGCGCTTAGAGCTAGTGAAATGGATTGTGATGCAATTTTTAAAGGAACAAAGGTTGATGGAATATATGATAAAGATCCCATTGAATACAACGAAGCAATTAAATTTGATAAAATAACTTATGGTGATGTTTTATCAAAAAATTTAAGAGTATTGGACTCTTCAGCTGTTTCTCTTGCAAGAGACAACAATATACCGATAATAGTTTTTTCTATTAAAGAAGATAATGGTTTTTTGAATATCTTAAAAGGTAAAGGTAGTTATTCAGTAGTCGAGGGGTAGTAATGAACGAAATCAATAAAGATGATTTAGTTAAGAGAATGGATGGCGCTATTAATTCATTTAATGGCGACTTATTGGGCTTAAGAACCGGAAGAGCATCTACTAATATGGTTGATGGTATTTTAGTTGATGCATATGGACAGAAAATGCCTATTGATCAAGTGGGCAGTATTTCTGTACCAGAAGCAAGAATGATATCAATTCAAGTTTGGGATAAAGGATTAGTGATAGCAGTTGAAAAAGCTATTCATGAATCTGGTCTAGGATTAAATCCACAGACTGATGGAGAGCTAATAAGAATTCCAATCCCTGAACTTAACGAAGAAAGGAGAGAAGAACTCTCTAAGATTGCAGGTAAATATGCAGAGCAATCTCGTGTAGCAATTAGGAATGTAAGAAGAGATGGTATGGATGAGATAAAAAAAATTGAAAAAGATGGAACTGTAGGAAAAGACAGGGCTGTTGATTTATCTAATGAAGTTCAAGAACTTACAGATGATTATATAAAAAAAATAGATGAAATGTTGTCTCAAAAAGAAAATGAAATTCGACAAGTTTAAGTTTTATGACAAATAATTCCTCTAAAAATGAAATAGAAAAACAAATCTCACATATTGCTTTGATCATGGATGGTAATGGAAGGTGGGCTAGCTCAAGAGGATTACCTAGATATGAAGGTCATGCTCAGGGATTAAGAGCATTAAGAAAATTACTTCGTGATCTAAAAGATTCAAAATTAGATTATTTAACTCTATTTACCTTTTCAATTGATAATTGGAAGAGACCTAAAGAAGAAACATCAAAATTAATGCAATTATTAAGAAAATTTATTTCAAATGACCTTTCTGAATTACATAATAATAATGTTAGAATAAGAGTAATAGGCAGTAGAAGTGAGATTCCTAAAGATATTGTTGATCTAATTAAGGGGGCGGAATCACTTACTGTTAATAATACTGGTTTGTATCTTCAGATAGCTTTTAATTATAGTGGAAGGCAAGAAATTATAAATGCTACAAGAAAAATTGCTATTGCTTCTTCTAAAGGTGAGATCGATCCAAATAAGATTGATAATACAGTTTTTGAAAACAATTTATATACTGCAGCTGTACCTGACCCAGATTTAATCATTAGAACTGGTTCAGAGAAAAGAATATCTAACTTCCTGTTGTGGCAATTATCTTATTCAGAAGTTTATTTTGAAGAATGTTTATGGCCAGATTTTGATAAAAATAAGCTAGATATTGCAATCAGTGATTATAAAAGTAGATCAAGAAGATTTGGAAATGTCCTTAATGAGTATAGATAAATGTTTTCAGATTTTAAAATAAGATCTTTTACAGCAGCTGGATTAGCTTTTTTGAGTTTTCTTGCGCTTTATTTTGGTCATCTTTATTTAAAAATATTTATTTTTCTTCTTTCGACAATTCTTTTTTTTGAATGGATGAGAATTATTTCTCAAGCTCAGTGGATTATTAGAGGTCTTATTGCTGTAGTTTTTTCATCTTTTGTTTATTTTACTGATGGGTATATGGCTTTAGATTTATTATTTATAGTACTTGGATCAATAATAATTTCATCTTTTTCTGCTTACTTTAGTATTTCTGCTTTTTGGTCTTGTTTCGGTTTCATATATGTCTTAACTAGCTTATGTTTTTTAGAATATTTAAGAAATTTTGAAAATGGATTATTTACGATATTATTAATTATTTCAACGATTATGATCTCAGATACTTCGGGGTATGTATTTGGGAAATATTTTTCTGGACCAAAGATTTTCAAAAAGATATCTCCAAAGAAAACTTATTCTGGTTTTCTTGCGTCAATAACTTTAGGCACTCTATGGTTTTCAATGCTATCTTTAATTTATTCACTTCATCAACCAGTTACTTTCATTTTAATTGGTCTATTTATCGTAGTTTTTTCAGTTACAGGTGATTTACTAATTTCTTACCTTAAAAGAAAAACAAACCTTAAAGATTCAGGAATTATTTTACCTGGTCATGGAGGTTTATTTGACAGAGCAGATAGCATTATAAGTGTTTTCTTTATTCTGTTACCTTTAGTAATCTTAATGGGTCAATTAGATAATCCTATTAAAATTATTTTAGGATAATATTATGACTAAAAAAACTATATCAATATTTGGCTCTACAGGATCAGTTGGCACTACAACTCTTAACATTTTAAGAGAAAATAAAGAAATATTTGATGTAAAAATTTTAACAGGATATAAAAATATTAATGATCTTGCTTCATTGGCAAATGAATTCAATCCTGAGGCTATATGTTTTGCCAATGAGTCTGATTTAGAGCAAGTGAAAAGCAGAATTAATTACGATGAAGTAGAATTCTATATTGGTGATGACGGCCTAATAGAGTGTGCAAAAATTTGTGTAGATATAGTAATAGCAGGAATAGTTGGATTAGCAGGTCTTCCTCCCCTACTTGAGTCTATTAAAAGCTCCAAAAAAATTTGCATTGCAAATAAAGAGTGTTTTGTTTCAGCTGGCTCTTTAATAATGAATGAAGCAAATAAATATAAAACTCAAATTTTACCTTTAGACAGCGAACATAGTGCTATTTTTCAGATTCTTGAAAATACAAATAATGCTGTAAAAGATATATTTCTCACTGCTTCTGGCGGTCCTTTTTATAAGTATTCTAATGATCAGCTTTTAAAAGTTAAAGTTGATGATGCTATTAAAAACCCAAATTGGGTCATGGGAAAGAAAATATCAGTAGATTCAGCCACTTTAATGAATAAAGGCTTAGAAATGATTGAAGCAAAACATTTATTTAGTTTAGATGAAAGTAAAATTAAAGTTGTTATTCATAGGCAGTCAATAGCTCATGGAATAGTTTCATTTGAAGATAACACTTTTTTGGCTGCTTTTGGATATCCAGATATGACTCATCCTATAAAATACGCTATTTTCTATCCAAAAAATTATAATAATAAAAGCCAAAAAATGAATATTGAATCACTTAACAATTTATCATTTGAAGCAGTTAAAGAAGAAGAATACCAAGCTTTAAAACTTGTTAGATCAGTTTTAAGAGGTGATGATGAAGAGAAATCTATAATTCTTAATTCTTCTAATGAAGTTGCTGTAAAAGCTTTTCTTGATAAAAAGATTAGATTCATAGATATTTTGGTTGTAGTTGAAGAATCTATAGAATATGTTTCGAAACTATTAGGAAATGAAACTATAAATTATAGCGATAGTATTGATAATATTTTATATTTAGATAGCCTAACAAGACAAAAAACAGAGGAACTTATTAAATTAAGAATTTAAATGGATGTAATTCAATTAATAATTCAGTATTTGCCAACCGCCATACAGTACTTTTTGGCTTTTGCATTATTAATAACTGTTGTCGTTTTTATACATGAATTAGGTCATTATTCTGTTGGAAGATTATGTGGTATTGGTGTTGAAACATTTTCAATTGGCATGGGAAAGCAAGTTTGGGGAAAAACAGATAAATCTGGAACTTTATGGAGGATAGCTATTCTTCCAATTGGTGGTTATGTAAAGTTTTACGGTGATGAGGATCCCTCAGGCAAAAAATTAAAAGTAACTGAAAATATAAAAGATGATATGAATTTTCACAATAAATCAGTCTGGAAAAAAATTGCAACTACTGCTGCAGGACCATTATTTAACTTTATTTTAGCAATTTTTATTTTTTCAATTATTTTCTTTTTTCGAGGAGAGAGCCTTGTTCAGCCATATGTAGGTCAAGTTGTTGATGAATCTCCAGCTTATAACTCAGGTTTGGAGGCGGGCGATGAAATTATCTATGCAGATAATAAAGAAATCTTATATTTTAACGACTTAAGGGATTATGTTCTTGATAACCCTAATAATGAAATCAAATTAACAATTATAAGAGATAGAATAGAAAAAAAAATATTTTTAACGCCTGAGGTTATCTCTGCTAAAGATAGGTTTGGAAATGACTATTCAAGCGCTAGAATCGGAGTAATTGGTAGCCAAAACCCTGAGCATATTGAGTTAAAAAAATATGGTTTTATTTCCTCTATTTATCGCGGAACATATGAGACATATAATCTTTCTGCAAAAATTTTAAGTTATCTAGGAAAGTTAATTGCTGGTAGAGAATCCATTGATCAAATGGGTGGGCCGATAAAAATTATCCAAATTTCTGGTGAAATATCTAATTATGGCATTATACCATTATTAGCTTTGATTGCTGCTATTTCAGTAAATTTAGGAATAATAAATCTTTTACCTATTCCGGTATTAGATGGAGGACATTTACTCTACTATTCTTTTGAAGTATTGAGAGGAAAGCCTCTTAGTCAAAAAACACAAGAAATAGGTATGCAAATAGGAATGAGCCTTTTAATTGCTTTGATGATATTTGTTACTTTTCTTGATATAAGTCGATTATAGAATTTTTGTATAAGAAAAGAAGGATCGATATGTTTAAATACAATCTGACAGTATTTATAAAATCTTTACTTATGTTTTCTGTATTTTCATCAATAATATATGCTCAGGAAACAACTGACAATCAATCCATTCAATCATCACAAATATATGAAAGAATTATGTTTATTGAGGTCAGAGGATCTCAAAGAATTGAATCAGATACAATAAAGTCTTACATGACTGTGAAGCCTGGTGATCTTTATGATGATGCGGAGGTAGATAGATCTTTAAAGATTCTTTTCAACACAGGATTATTTGCTGATGTTGCTATTAGATATGAAAATTCAGGTTTAATAGTTTTTGTTATTGAAAATCCAATAATTAATCGTATTGATTTTGAGGGAAATAGCGCCCTTAAAGATGATAAATTTGAAGAGGAGATAGAATTAGGCCCTAGATCTGTTTATACTAGATCAAAGGTGCAAGCCGATGTTCAAAGATTAATAGAGTTATATAGAAGATCAGGAAGATTTTCTGCTTTTATAGAGCCTAAGGTTATAAGGCAACCTCAAAATAGAATTGATCTTATTTTTGAGATAACTGAAGGTCCAACTACAGGTGTTTCTTCAATTAACTTTCTAGGAAATAGAAATTTCCGTGATAGAAAGTTAAAAAGTCAATTAGTAACAAAAGAGTCGAAATGGTGGCGGTTTTTCTCTTCAGATGACTCATATGATCCAGATAAATTAGCATATGATAGAGAGCAAATTAGAAAATTTTATTTAGATGAGGGTTATGCTGACTTTCAAGTTGTATCTGCTGTTGCTGAGTTGACTAAAGATGGTAATAACTTTGTGATAACATTTGTTTTAGATGAAGGTCAGGTCTATGAGTTCGGAGAATCTTCTATTGAGAGTTCTCTTGAAAATATGGATACAGATGAACTGCTGTATCTTATTGAGCATAGAAAGGGCAATCAGTACAAAGCTACAGATATTGATATGACAGTAGATGCTCTGACTTTGGCTGTTGGAGAAGAGGGTTACGCTTCTGCTGAGGTAAGACCTAGAGTTAGAAGAAAGAGGGAGGAAGGCATTGTTGATATCGTCTACTCTATTGATGAAGGTCCAAGAGTTTATATTGAAAAAATTAATATTAATGAAAATACAAGAACAAGGGACGAGGTTATAAGACGTGAGTTAAGGGTTTCTGAAGGAGATGCATATAATAAAGTTTTAATTGATAGGTCAGAAACCAAGATAAAATCCCTAGGCTATTTCAGAGAGGTTGAAACATCAATCAGGCCTGGCACTGAAGAAGATAGGATGATAGTTGATTTTGAGGTTGAAGAACAACCTACAGGTGAGTTAAGTCTAGGCGCAGGCTTTTCCTCAGCCGAAAGCTTATTATTAGAAATAGGAATTTCAGAGAGAAATTTATTAGGCAGAGGTCAGTCAGTTCGATTAAACATATCTACATCAGAAAGAAGAAAACAATTTGAAATAGGTTTTACTCAACCTTATTTCTTAGGTAGAAGACTAACTGCTGGTTTTGATATTTTTCATATTGATAATGATTACAGAAGATATTCATCTTATCGGTCTACTCAATCAGGCGCATCAATAAGAGCTGTTTGGCCTATGGCTGAATATGCAAGTCTTTCAGTATTTTATCGATACCTAAAGGAGGAGATTTCAAGTTATTTTTTCCAAAGTGGTTATAATTTAGCTGATGACTATAATGCTGACAAATCAGAAATTGGATATAGTTATGTTATTGATACAAGAGATGATCCAATTGATACAACACGCGGATGGACATTCTCTGTTGGTCAGGATATCGCTGGTCTTCTTGGTGAATCTGAATACATTAGATCAAATTTTGGTGGAAGATATTATTATGAAATAGCTCGTAATTGGGTTTTAAGCGCTGGAGCAAATGCAGGCTACATATATAATTATGGCAATAAAGATTTAAGGATTAATGATAGATTTTTTAAAGGTGGTAATACTTTTAGAGGATTTGATAGGGCTGGAGTAGGTCCAAAAGAAAAACTTACTGATCGTCCAAGAGGCGCTGAATTATTTGCTATTGGTACACTTGAGGTAACAGTCCCATTAGGTCTTCCTGATGAATTTGGTCTTAGAACTGCTTTATTTACAGATTTTGGCATTATAGGAAAAAATGATGACGAAGATCGGGTTTTGAATACTGGTAGAGCTCAAGAGTTGGTAGGAGATATCAATAGTCCATTTTACAACCTATCCGATTTACTCAGCCAAAACTATTCAGCTATTAATGAGGCATGTAGAAACGATAGCGCAGGTTTAAATGAAATTTATGGAACTTTATGTACTAGATTTGTCGATGATGCAACTTTCAGGGCTACTGTTGGTGTAACGCTTAACTGGAATTCACCTTTTGGACCTATTCGTTTTGATATTGGAAGAGCTGTAGTTAGTGAAGATTATGACGATGCTAAATTCTTTAGATTTAGCGGCGGAACAAAATTCTAATAATATTTAGAATAGTAACTTGTTGTAACATATATTCATTGGAATATTTTTATTGATTGATTTAAGGAAATTCTATAGTTATCTTGCAATTCGTAATTATCTGGAGGAGACATTATGAAAAAATATTTTATTATAGCTTTATCAGCAGTATTCTTGTTGAGTTTTAGTGAAAAACTATCAGCATCAGAAGATATACTTTTTATTAATTTACAATACATTGTTGGGCAATCTAAAGCGGGTTCCTCTCTTAGAGAGCAAAGTGAAGAGTTAAATAGTGAAATTATTAAGCTTAGAGATGAAATAACCAAATCTCTTCAAGATAAAGGAAAAAAGCTTGAAGATGAAAGAACTCTTCTGTCTCCAGATGTTTTTCAGGAAAGAGCTGATGAATTAAGAAAAGAAGCCGAAGAAAAACAAAATGAATTAAATGTTAGGCTTCAAAAAATTCAACAAGCTATTCAAAGGGCCTCAAATTCTATTGACTCGGTAATTAGTCCAATTTTAACAGAAATTGTTAATGAAAAGGGCGCTAAGATGCTTCTTGAGAGGCAATCCTTATTATTCGCTGACCCTAAATTAGATGTATCTGCAGAAGTTATTAAAAAATTAAATAAAAGACTTCCAAAGATAGATGTTATTGTTGATCAGGATTAAAACTATTACTTATGAGTGAAAAGAGTTTTTTTGAAAAAACTGGCCCTTATAAGCTAAAAATTTTATCAGATCATATTAATGGTAAATTAAGTTCTATAAACAGTTCTGATATTCTGATAGAAGATATTTCATCATTAAAAAATGCAAATGACAGCGAAATAACTTTTTTTTCTAACCTTTCCTTAAAAAAAGAGTTAAAACATTCTTCAGCTGGCGCTTGTGTAATAAGCGAGCTTAATGTTGATCTTGCTCCAAGAGACATGCCTTTAATCTTATGTGATGATCCATATATGGGATTTGCTTTAATATCACAAAAATTTTATCCAAAAGAACTAAAGACTGATCATCTTACCGGACAAAAAAATAATATTTCTAATGATATTCCTGATAACATTACTTTAGGTAGAGATGTTATAATTGAATTCGGAGCTGTAGTTGGCAAGAATGCAGTAATTGGTGATAACACTTTTATTGCTTCAAACTCAGTTATTGGTGCCAATGTTAAAATAGGAGAAGACTGCTATATTGGCTCTAATGTTTCAATAACTCATTCATATATTGGTAATAATGTTAAGATTCATAACGGTACTAGCATTGGGCAGGATGGTTTTGGTTTTGCTATGTCTTCATCGGGTCATCAAAAAATTCCACAATTAGGTTTAGTTGAAATTCATAATGATGTTGAGATAGGTGCTAACTGCACCATTGATAGAGGTACTGCAGAGAGCACTATTATTGGAGAAGGAACAAAATTAGATAATTTAGTTCATATAGCACATAATTGTATAATTGGAAAAAACTGTATACTTACTGGGATGGTTGGTTTAGCTGGTTCAACGGTTTTAGAGGATTTTGTAGTTATGGGTGCTAAATCAGGAGCTGTAGGCCATTTAACTATTGGAAAGGGCTCACAAATTGCTGCTAAAACCGGCGTCACTAAAGATTTGCCTCCTGGGCAGAAATGGGCTGGATGGCCAGTTAAAAGAATGGATGTTTGGAAAAAAGAGTTAATTGCTTTAAAAAAAATTATTAAAAAATAGGTTAATAAAATGAATGCTGATGATCCAATAAAAAAAGCGCAAGAGGTAATGAAGTTAATTCCTCATAGATACCCATTTTTACTTGTAGACAGAATTCTGAGTTACGATTCAGATAACTTAGTTGCAATAAAGAGTGTTTCAATTAATGAGCCTTTTTTTCAAGGTCATTTTCCTGATAGACCAATTATGCCTGGGGTGCTAATTGTTGAAGCTATGGCGCAAGCTGCCAGTTGTCTTGTTGTTTTAGAAAATGAAGATAAAGATTCAGAAAATTTATCAGTTTTTCTTATGAAAATTGATAAAGCAAGATTTAGAAAACCTATAACTCCAGGCGATCAAATTAGAATTGAAGTGAAAAAAGAAAAAAGCAGAGGAGATGTTTGGCAATTTTACGGAAAATCTTTTGTTGAAGATCAACTAGCATGTGAATCAAGTTTTGCAGCTATGGTTGTAAGATTGGATGATGGTAAAAAATGACAAATATTCATGATACAGCAATTATCAGTTCTAAAGTTAAAATTGGAGATAATGTCTCGATAGGACCTTATTGTAATATAGATGGTGATGTGACCATTAAGGATAATGTTACTCTTATATCTCACATAAGTATTTCAGGATCCACTACTATTGGTGAAAAAACAAAAATATGGCCTTTTTCTGTTATAGGTTCTGAACCCCAAGATTTAAAATATGACAGTGAGGAAGGTAAACTTATAATAGGTGCTAATAATAAAATTCGTGAACATGTAACAATGCATTCTGGAACAAAAGAAGGAGGAATGCTTACCGAGATCGGTGAAAACAATTTATTCATGGTGGGAGCCCATATTGCTCACGACTGTAAAGTTGGAAATAATTGTGTTTTCGCTAATAATGCTACATTAGCTGGACATGTTGAGGTTGGTGATTGGGCAATTTTGGGTGGTTTAGCAGCAGTTCATCAATGGAGTCGAATAGGTTGCCACTCATTTGTTGGAGGATTAGCCGCAGTAACCCGAGATCTATTGCCATTTGGTATGGCTGTAGGTAATAGAGCAAATCTTGAAGGTATAAATCTTGTAGGAATGCGTAGAAGAAATTTTTCAAAAAGTGAAATAGATGAAGTTAAAAAAGTATACTCAATTTTATTTAACACTAATGATCTTGAGTTTAAAAATAAAATAAATAAACTGAAAGATGAAAAATTTTCATCTAACCCAGCTAAAATAATTACTGATTTTGTCACTGTTGCAACTAGCAGAGCTTATGTTTCGCCAGCTGAGATATAGAATATGTCTATGAAAGTTGGATTGATAGCAGGAGATGGCAATTTTCCTCTTGAAGTAGCAAAATCTATTTATCAACAAGAAAAAGAAGTATTTATTGTTGCTTTGAAAGGTTCTGCTTCTAAAGATATTGAAAAATATCCTCATTTGTGGATAAGAATAGGCCAAATAGGCAAAGCAATTAAAGCCTTAAAAGAAAATCATTGTGAAGAATTAATAATAATTGGCGGTGTTAAAAAACCTAATGTCTGGTTTTTAAATCCTGATTTTGGCGCTTTAAAACTTTTTATCAAACTTCTTATGCTGCCTGTTAAAGGGGATGCTTCTATTTTAAAAACTCTTCTTAATTTTCTTGAAATTGATAATAATTTTAAAATTATTGGGGCTGAAAAATATATACCGCATTTACTTATGACTGAAGGCCTGATTGCCGGTCAAAAGATAGAGGATAAAACAAGAAACGATATTAATATAGCGATTGAGAGATGTAAAAATATTGGTTCTAAGGATATTGGCCAAGCTTGCGTTGTGGCAAATGAAAAAATTATAGCTTCTGAAGGTATTTTAGGGACTGATATGATGTTAAAAGATATAATTTTAAGAAAAATAAGCTTTAAAAATGAGGGTGTTCTTGTGAAATTAGCTAAACCTATTCAAGATAGAAGAGTTGATTTACCAGCAATAGGAATGAAAACTATTGAGCTTATAAAGGAAATAGGACTTTCCGGAATAGCGCTTGAGGAAAAGTCTTCCTTTATATCAGAAAAAGAAAAAGTTATTGAATTTGCCAATGAGAATAATATTTTTATCTTTGGAATAAGTAATGGAAAAACTTAATAACCAAAAAATTTATATAGTTGCTGGTGAGCCATCCGGGGATATATTGGGTGACAAGCTAATTAAAACATTACAAAAAAAACTTAATTCTCCGATATTTAACGGTGTTGGAGGAGAAAGGATGCAATCAAACAACTTTATTTCATTGTTTGAAATGAGTGATATTTCTATTTTTGGTATTTTTCCTGTTTTAAAAAAATTATTTTTCTTAGTTAATAAAATTAATGATGTTGTAAATGATATCATCCAAAAAAAACCTAACATCATAATTCTTATTGATAGTCCCGACTTTAATCATAGGGTTGCTAAAAAGGTAAAAAGACATTTACCCGATGTTCCTATAGTTTGTTATGTTGCTCCAACTGTATGGGCTTGGCGGCAAGGCAGGGCAAAGAAGATGTCAAAATACTTTGATCATCTATTATCAGTCATTCCTTTCGAAGTTAATTTTTTTAAAAAATATGGTTTGAAAACTACCTATATTGGACATCCGTTCATTGAAACGGTCAAAAAAATAGATGACACAAATTTTAAGAAAAAATATGATTTACATGATAGTAAAACTATTATTTTTTTACCAGGAAGTCGTAAGAGTGAGATTGATAGACATTCTCCGATAATGTATCAAGCAATAAAATACTTGAAAGAAAAAGATTTTAAATTAAATATTCTAATTGCAGCAGGGAAAAAACAATTAAATCAAATGAGGGTTTATTTTCCTGATGTTGAAATAATTACAAATGATAATGAAAAATATTCACTATTTAAAAATTCAGATTTTGCATGCGCTGCTTCTGGAACAGTTTCTTTAGAATTAGGTTTAACTGATACCCCAACTATTGTTATTTACAAGATGGATAAAATTACATGGTTTTTTGTCTCAAAAATGGTCAAGGTAAAATTTGTTTCACTAGTTAATCTTATTTTAGAAAGAGAGTCTTCAAAAGAACTATTGCAAGATAGATATACAAAAGAAAATTTGATTAATGAATTAAATAAATTGTTATTAAATGAAAAAATTCAGAAAAAACAGATTGAAGATTTAAAAGAATTTAATACAATTATGAATAAAGATATTGATGACCCAAGTGAAAATGCAACTAGAATTATAAAGAAGATATTAGAAAGTTAATTATCTTTTATGCATGCCAATATATTGCCTATGCTCACTTCCAACATATAATTGACGAGGTCTTCCAATTCTTTGGCTTGTATCCTCTATCATTTCATTCCATTGAGAAACCCATCCAACGGTTCTTCCAACCGCAAATAAAACTGTAAACATATCCATTGGAAAACCTAAAGACTTCATAACAATGCCTGAGTAGAAATCTATATTTGGATAAAGTTTCTTTTCTACGAAATAATCATCTTCTAGCGCAATCTTTTCGAGTTCAACTGCTATAGCTAACAATGGATCATCTTTTATTCCTAAATGATCTAAAACTTCATGACAGATTTTTTGCATTACTTTAGCTCTTGGGTCAAAATTCTTATAAACTCTATGACCAAACCCCATTAATCTGAAGGGGTCATTTTTATCTTTAGCCTTTTTCACATATTCGGGAATATTATCAACACTATTAATTTCCTCTAGCATTCTTATGCATGCTTCATTTGCACCTCCATGTGCAGGCCCCCATAAACAGGCAATTCCTGAGGCAATACAAGCAAAAGGGTTTGCGCCAGAAGATCCAGCTAATCTTACGGTTGAGGTAGAAGCATTTTGCTCATGATCAGCATGTAGAATTAAAATTTTATCCATAGCTTTTGCTAATGTAGTATCTACATTTTTATCTTCAGTAGGTAAACCAAAACACATATTTAGAAAATTTGCTGCATAATCAAGATCATTCTTTGGGTACATAAAAGGTTGTCCTAAAGAATGTTTATATGCCATTGCAGCTAGCGTTGGCATTTTAGCGATCAATCTATGGCAAGCTATTCTTCTTTGTTCAGGATCATTTATATCAAGAGAGTCATGATAAAAAGCTGAGAGGGCGCCAACAACCCCGCACATTATTGCCATTGGATGTGCATCTGGTCTAAAACCAGTAAAAAATCTATTTAATTGTTCGTTAACTAATGCGTATTCATTAATTGTTTCTTCAAATTTAGTATATTCATCTTGATTTGGGAGTTCGCCATTCAACAGAAGATAGCATGTCTCAAGATAATTACCTTGTTCTGCAAGTTGATCAATAGGATAACCTCTGTAAAGAAGCGTTCCTTCTTCACCATCAATATAGGTTATTGTTGACTTACAATTTGCTGTGGATGTAAAACCTGGATCATAAGTAAATTTTCCTGATTGAGCATATAATTTTGATATATCTAGAACATCAGGGCCAATTGTACCTTCGTGAACATCAAAGTCATAAAGGTCACCATTCAATTTCAAATTAGCTTTTTCTTTAATTTTATCAGTCATTTATATTATTTAATTATATCCTCTATTCTATCCAACACTTCATCCTTCCCAAGAGATTCGATAATTGTGTTTATTCCGATTGGAGACAAAAAACCTACCAAAACTGCCCTCAAAGGTAATCCAATATCCTTAAAGTTAAGTTCTTCATCTTTCAAAAATTTATTAATAGTCTGTTCTATCTCATTAGCATCCCATTTATCAAGTTTTTTCAATACTTTTGATAGTTTTTCTAAATAGCTTATTGATTCATCATTTATTAAATTTGTTACATCTCCATCAATTTTGATAGGTCTTTCATTTACTATAAAACTAATATTTTTCTTAATATCTTTTATATTTTTACAACGCTTTAAAACTTCAGGCATAACAATGCTAATGGATTTAGTTTTATCTTTATTAAGATTGATATATGAGTCGTCAATTTTAGTTATCAGAGATTCAAGGGAGGAGTTTTTTAAATAAATTGAATTAATATCATTTAGTTTTTCAATATCGAATTTAGATGGTGATTTTCTTATTTTTTCAATCGAAAAATAATTTATCATTTCCTCTACATTGAAAATTTCTTGATCTCCATGACTCCAGCCTAACCTAAGAAGGTAATTAATTATTGCTTCAGGAAGATAGCCCTCTTCTTTATAATATTCGATACCTAATGAACCATGTCTTTTAGATAGTTTTGATCCATCTTGCCCATGAATTAAAGGTATATGACTAAAAGTTGGACAATCCCATTTAAGAGAATCATATATCAATTTTTGTTTTGCTGCATTGGTGAGATGATCATCACCCCGTATGATGTCACTTATATTCATATCATAATCATCAACTACTACTGAAAGCATGTATGTTGGTGTTCCGTTCGATCTTAATAAAACAAAATCTTCAATTTCTTTATTTTGAATTACAACATCTCCTTGAACTTTGTCATTTACAATGGTTTCTCCATCATCAGGTATTTGAAATCTAATGGCATGAGCTTTTTCTAGATTACCAAAATCATCTTCCATCTCCCAATCTCTATAGGCAAAACCAGATTCTAATAACATATGCGCAACTTCAATATGTCTTTTCTCATTTTTATGTTGGTAAACTATTTCCCCGTCATTATCTAAGCCTAGCCATTTTAAACCATCGATAATTTTTTCAATTGCCTCATTGCTAGATCTTTCTCTATCGGTGTCCTCTATTCTTAATAAAAACTTTCCTGAATTATTTCTTGCATAAAGCCAATTAAATAACGCAGTTCTTACTCCGCCAATATGCAAGAAACCAGTGGGGGATGGCGCAAATCTTGTAATAATCATTTTTTAAGAACAAATTTATTCATTTGTGAATTGATATATCAATTTTCAAAGAAAATCACTACAATTCTTATCAACTAATAAGATCTCAATATACCAACCAGAATACCTTGAATTTTAATTCTTTCAGGACCATAAATTTTTGTTTCATATGCAGAATTAGCAGGCTCAAGAGCAATAGTGTTTCCTTTTTTTCTAAGTCTTTTTAATGTGGCTTCCTCTCCATCAACAAGCGCAACAACTATTTGACCTGATAATGCATCATCAACCTTTTTTATAATAGCTTTATCCTTATCAAGAATACCTGCTCCAATCATTGAATCACCTTCAATTTCCAGCGCATAATGATCTCCAGTACCAATCATACTTCCCGGAACAGATATTTTATTTTTTTCATACTCAATTGCTGCAATTGGAGTTCCTGCTGCTATTTTACCCATCATTCTAACTTCTATTGACTCTTCATTTAGACTAAAAAGATCTTTTTCTTTATTACCTTCAATTACTTCAGGCTGAAAATTACCTTTTGGGTTTATAGTGCTTGAGGTAGGTAATTTGATAATTTCAATAGCTCTAGCTCTATGAGCTAATCTTCTTATAAACCCTCTTTCTTCAAGAGCATTTATTAATCTATGTATTCCAGATTTAGATCTTAAATCTAGGGCATCCTTCATTTCTTCATAAGAAGGAGCAACACCAGTTTCTCTTAAATTTTGATGAATATATATCAATAATTCATTTTGTTTTTTTGTTAGCATTACATAACCTCAAAGTAAAAATAGAACTTAAGTAGAACATTGTTTTACTTTTGTTCTTTTTAAAGGTCAATAATTTAATTATTTAGTAAAAAAACCTTAACTTTAGAGCCTTTTCTTAGTTTTTTTTCATTTGGCTCTAATATTATTAAAGAATTTGCTTCTGAGTAAGGAAGAAGTGAAGCACTATCTTGATTATTTAAAGATTTTACTATCATTTCATTTTTCTTTTGATCGAAATATAATTTTCCTCTTAAGTATTGTCTTCTTGAGCCATTCTTATTTAAGTCATTACCAAGAATTGCTTTCAAAATTGTGTCTTTATATTTTATTCCTTGAAGGGAATAAACTGCTTTCTTCAAAAAGATTTCACTGCAAACTAATGCTGAAACAGGGTTTCCTGGTAGGCCAATTATTGTTGTATTCTTATTTGTCCCAAACATTAAAGGTTTACCAGGTTGCATAGCTAATTTCCAAAAATCCAATGTAAAGCCTTGCTTTAATAAGTTCTTGTGAATTAAGTCATACTTTCCAACAGAGGCACCTCCAATCGTAACAAATAGATCAAATTTTTTTCCTTTTTTTATATTTTTAATTAAGTCTTCAGAGTTATCTCTGGTTATTCCCATATCAATTGGATCTCCTCCCCAGTTTTTTATAAGAGAGATAATGGAAGGCTTAGATGATGCAGGTTGATTGAAGTTATTTGTCTTATCTCCTACCTCTATAATTTCATCACCAGTTGCTAATATTCCTACTTTAGGTTTTTTATAAACATTTATTTTTTTATGATTCATAGCTCCTAATAAGGCAATATCTCTTGTACTGATGAGCTTAGGTGCTTTTAGAGTGAATCTTTTACTAATATCATGAGATTTCTTCCTAATATAAGTTTCTTTATTTTCTCTTTTAATTAAAACCTCTTTTCCATCTTCTAAACAATTTTCTTGAATTATAACTTTATTGGCGCCATTAGGTATTGGAGCTCCGGTAAATATTCTGAAAGCTTGGTTTTTTTTAATGGTTTTACTAATCCTATTACCAGCTTTTATTTCTCCCGCTAATTCCAATTTTTTTGGTAAACTTGATAAGTCTCTCTTTCTGACCGCATAACCATCCATAGCTGATAAATCTAATCCAGGTTGATTTCTTTTTGAGTTTAAACTAGATATTAAAACTCTTCCAAAAGAGTCTTTAATATCTATTTTTTCTTTACCTTTTAATGGTTTAACTTTCCTGAGAATTATTTTTTCAGCTTTTTCAACGCCTAATAGTTTTAGTTTCTTTTCCAATCCCCTGATTTACCTCCGCTTTTACTTATAAGCTTAACAGAATTAATTTTAGCATGTTTATCTATACTTTTGATCATGTCATAAATGGTTAGACAAGCCATATTTACCGCCATTAGTGCTTCCATTTCTACTCCGGTTTTATTTGTTGTAGAAACTATTGCTGTGACATTGATGTTATCTTCTTCAATATCAAAATCAATTTTTATAGATTCAATAGGAATAGGATGGCAAAGAGGAATTAAATCTGATGTTTGCTTAGCAGCCATAATACCAGCTACTCTTGCAGTATTTAAAACATTTCCTTTAGAGATATTTTCTTTTTTAATTTCATTTAGAGCCATTTTACTTAGGATTATAGATCCTGTTGCAGTTGCTTCTCTTTTAGATTCTTTTTTAGCAGTGATATCAACCATATTTGCTTCGCCCTTATCATTTATATGGCTTAATTTTTTCATGAAAATTTTCCAGTTAATAATTCTAATTCATTAATAATATTAGATGATTTCATAATGCTTTCTCCAATGAGAAAATTTTTTATATCATTTTCAAAAAGTAATTCAATGTCTTCTCTTTTAGATATTCCAGACTCACTTATTATTGTAATTTCTTTATTGATTTTTTTGGAAAGATTAACGCTATTATTAATGTCGGTTTTAAAAGTTCTTAGATCTCTATTATTAATTCCTATAATTTTGGGCTCTAAATCAAGAGCTCTATTTAATTCACTTTCATTATTTATCTCAAAAATTACATCCATATTCATTTTTTTTGCTGTTTTGTAAATTTCATTGGCTATATCCTGCCCAACCATTTTCATGATTATTAATATGCAATCAGCGCCATAAAGTCTTGCTTCATAAACTTGATATGGATCGATCATAAAATCTTTTCTAAGTAAAGGTAGATTAACATTATCTCTTATATCTTTTAAAAATTCGAGTTTCCCTTGAAAAGATGGAAAGTCCGTTAATACTGATATACATGCTGCATTTCCAGTTTCATAATCTTTAGCAATATCAATATGGTTGAAATTCTGTTTAATAATTCCTTTTGAAGGACTTGCCTTTTTTACTTCCGCAATAATACCGGGAAAACCTTTATCGTTTTTTTCGATAAGCTTATCTCGAAAGCCAAGTGTTTTTTTATTATCTTTAATTAAATTAATTATGTCATCTTGAGAAAAATTAATTTTTCTCTCTCTAACTTCATTAATTTTATAATCTAGGATCTTATCAAGAATATTAGTTTTCATTTGAGGCCTTAACAAGTTTTTCAAGTGATGCTTTGGCGTTACCATTATCAATTGAACAATTTGCAAACTCTAATCCATGTTCAATACTATCTGCAATACCAGAAATATAAATTGCTGCTGCCGAGTTTAGGACAACTATATCTCTAAAAGCATCTTTTTCACCATCTAGGAGTTTTAAAATTTTATGTGCATTTACTTTGGGGGTATCGCCAATTAATTCATCGGGATTAGCTCTATTAATTCCAAAATCTTCAGGCTTAATTGTGTAATTAGTAATTTCTTTATTCTTTAATTCAGCGATATAAGTCTCTGAAGTAGTAGTAATTTCATCTAGACCATCCGAACCACAAACCAACATAACATCTGTAGAACCTAATTCTTGTAAAGTTTTTGCTAGGGGGGTTAACCATTTCTTATCAAATACGCCAATTAATTGTTTTTTTACATTTCCCGGATTAATTAGGGGACCTAAAAGATTAAATATTGTTCTTACATTTAATTTTTGCCTGACCGGCCCTACATATTTCATTGCAGAATGATGATTAGGGGCAAACATGAAGCCAATATTTGATTTATTTATACAATTTGATATTTTTTCTGAGTTGATATTTATATTAATTCCTAATTCTTCTAAGACTTGAGAAGATCCAGATTTTGACGATAGCGCTCTATTTCCATGTTTTGCAATTATGCTTCCGGCTCCAGCGGCTACAAATGTTGCGGCAGTAGAGATATTATATGTACCAGATTTATCACCACCAGTTCCGCATGTATCAATTGCATTGATTGGAACATTTACTTTTGTTGATTTTTCTCTCAAAACTTCAACGCCAGCTAAAATGTCATCTACAGTTATTTCTTTATCATTTAAACCTATTAAAAATTCTTCTATTTCAAGTTCATTGGCCTTTCCATCTAAAATGAAATTAAAGGCAAATTTTGTATCCTCTTTGCTTAAAGATTTAAATTTTTCAATTTTAATTAAGATGTCTCTGAATTCACTCATTTAATAAGCCTCAAGAAATTTTCAAGTATTTTGTGACCAAAGTCGGTAGCAATGCTTTCAGGGTGAAATTGAATACCTTCAATAATATTATTCTTGTGTCGGATTCCCATTATTGTTCCTTGTTTAGTTCTAGCAGACACATGAAGATCGCTAGGAAGCGAGTCTTCTTCAACAACTAATGAATGATACCTTGTAGCGTTAAAATTTTTAGGTAAATTAGTAAATATACCTTTTTCATCTGTAATTATTTCACAAATTTTACCATGAAATATGTTCTTTGCTCTAATAATATTTCCCTTAAGCGCGTATGCAATTGCTTGATGACCAAGGCAAACGCCAAGTAAAGGAATATTAGATTTAATACATTCATTAACTAATTCAACGCTTATTCCAGCGCTACTTGGCTCTCCAGGCCCTGGAGAGATTACAAATCCTTTTGGATCTAGATCTATTAGCTCATTAATATCTGATTTATCATTTCTAATAACTTTAACATCTTGCCCTAAATCACCAAGGAAATGATATATATTCCATGTAAAGCTATCATAATTATCAATTAGAATAATCATTTCTTGCTCTTTTCATCAAAAACATCCCTTGCAGCCGAAAACAATGCTTGAGCTTTATTTAATGTCTCATTGAATTCATACTCTTCATCAGAGTCATAAACAACTCCTCCTCCAGCCTGAACATACATTTTATTATTTTTTATAATTGCTGTTCTTAAGGCGATAGCTGTATCCATATCGCCAAAGGATGAAAAATAACCAACTGCTCCAGAATATATTCCTCTTTTTCTGTCTTCAATTTCATTAATTATTTCCATGGCCCTAATTTTAGGGGCTCCAGTAACCGTTCCGGCTGGAAAACCTGCACATAAAGCTGTTACTCTGTCCTCTTTAAGGTTTAATTCACCTTCAACGGTAGAATAGATGTGATATAAATTTGATGTTTCTTGAATTTGAAATGAGTCTTTTACATTTATTGAGCCAATTTTTGAAACTTTTCCAATATCATTTCTTCCTAGATCAAGGAGCATTAAATGTTCTGCTAATTCTTTAGGATCAGACAACAAAGACTCCTTTATTTCATTTTCTTTTCCTTTTTCTTTAAGTCTTGTTCCTGCAATTGGTTTAATTATAACTTTATTTTTTTCAACTTTAACTAAGGTTTCAGGACTAGACCCTACAATATAAAAGTCTTTAAACTTTATATAATACATATAAGGAGATGGGTTAATTCTTCTTAAAGACTCATATAGTAAAAATGGATGCGCTTTAAATTCAACAGATAATCTTTGGCTAGGTACAACCTGAAAAATATCACCGGCTTTGATATATTCTCGAGCTTTTCTAACATTTTCAAAATATTGTTCTTTAGTAAAATTGGACTTGATTTCTCCTAACTCTTTTTGTTCTCTTTTTAATTTAATAATTTTATCAGACTTAATTTTATCCTTAATTTTATTTAATTCATCAAGAACAAAATTATATGCATTATCTGCATCAACATTATCAGCATACCAAACTGCTTTACATATCAGGATTTCTTTTAATTCTTTATCAAAGACAACTGTTATTGAAGGCCTTAATAAAATACTATCAGGAACACCAAGTTCATCAATTTTTTCTTTTGGAAGGTCTTCAATGTTTGCTACAAAATCATAACCAATATAGCCAAATATGCCTGATGCTATCGAAGGAATATCATCATTCTTTTTTATTAAACTACTCTCGATAAAATTCCTAATTGCTTCTATTGGGTTATTATCAATAACTTCTTCAATATTATTATTTATATATATTTTGGATGTTTTATTTGTGATTTTCAAAATTTTGTCTGGTTTTATACCAATAACAGAATATCTGCCGCTTAAATCACCATCTTTTAATGATTCAAAAAGAAAGCTATTTTCCATATCATCAGATATCTTCATAAAGCTGTTAACAGGGTCCACAAAATCTGAACTAAATTTTAAAATGATTAATTGAGGTTCTTTTGAGTTATAATTTTTCTTAAAATCTTTATGATCAATGGAAAGTTTTTTTTCCATTTTTTAAAATGACCCTTGAGCATTTATAGTTTCAAATAAAAAATCTAATCTTTCAGGATAAACTTCACTTGATAATTCTTTTTGTAATTCCTCGGTTAGGGTAAATAAAAGTTCGTTTTTTAGATTATCCTCATTCTGTTGATTTAGAGTTACAATATCAACTTCTTTTTGTTCCCGTATTGAAATTTTTGTCACCAAGCCAATAATTATACTATCGCCAATACCAACATTTGCCTTAAATGGCTTATTTACATTGGTTTTAAATATTTCTTGTATTGCAGACCTAGAAAATACTTCATCAAAAGAATACCGACTTAGATTGTCTCTTGTTAGTATTGCAACATTAAGGTTATCTGCAATCTGTTCTAAATTATTATTTTTATTATTTATATCATTTAAATATTGCAATGATTTATCTTCTAATTCTTCCTTTTGGCGTTGATTGATAATATCTAATCTAACTTCATTTTGAATGTTATCAAAATTAAGAAATCTTTCTTCATCAATATTATCTATCCTTATGAAAATAACATTACCATTTTGGTCTTCAAGAGGGTCCAACTCAAGGCCTATATCTGAATCAAATATGGTCTCAATAATTGAATTTCTTAAAGTTAAGTCTATATTTGAGTTGTTGAAGTTACTTCCATTATTATTAACAGATGAATATTGAGAGAGCTTTAAATTATTTTCTGCTGCTATTTCCTCAAAAGTTAAACCTTCAGCTCTTTGATCTTCAATAACATTATAAATTTCATATATCTTATCTTGAGTTTCTTCAGATTTATAATTTTGCTCTATTCTTTCTTTTACCTCTAAAAAAGTTTTTTTAAAGGATGACTCTATCTGTGTAACATAAATTAAAGTTGGGCCAAAAGGACCTGGGACTGGACCGGTTAATATATTTATATCTACTTCAAAAGCTTTATTAGAAATAGCGTCATTTAAACCTTCTTCTAATGAAAGTGATGATTGCAGAACATCTTCTACTGAAAGCCCTCTCGAAACTATAATATTATTTATATCAGTATTTTCTTCAAAATTATTCAAAGCTAAATTCACTTCTTCAGAAGAATTAAAAGGGATAACATAATATGTTCTTTTTTCTGGTGTTTCATAATCGCCTAAATTGTTCTCATATATCTCTCTAATAATGTCTTCTTCAACTTCAATAAGCGAACTTAATTCTGATTTTAAGAGTGATATTAAGGTAAAATCTCTTTTAGATTCTGATTTATAATTATCTCTATTGTTATTATAGTGATTAAGTAATTCTTCATTATTAATTTCATATGCGTCTATATTTTCCGTATTTGTATTGAGAACTAAATATTCGACATTTCTATCTTCATTTTGAAATCTATAAATTAAATTACTAAATTCTTTAGATATATTTAAATTTCCAAATAACGCGCTATATATTTGAGTTTGAGCAATAGAGTCCCTTTCCATACTGAAGAAAAGATCCTCCGTTATTCCGTTTTGCCTTAAAACTTGATTAAATACATTTTTATCAAACTGGTTAAATGCATTTTTAAAAGAGTTAGTATTCTTTAGTCTCTCGGTAAGGGAATTATCTGAAGGCCTTAATTTCATTCTATCTGCAGAAGAATTAAGAGTCTTTTCAACTAAAAGATTCGATAAAATCTGAACATCTATTCCAGAATCTCTTGCTTCCTCATTAGAGACAAATCTTTCTAATTCATTTGATATTCTATTGATTTCTCTATTGTAGCGAAATAAAAATTCTTGTGAGTCTACTTCTCTATCTCCTATTCGAGCTAAAGTTCCTACATCGTAATTTCTGAAAATATCACCTATACCCCAGACTGAAAATGCAAGAACAAGCAATATTATTAGTGTAAGCCCAAATGGCCCAGAAGCATTTCTTCTTAATAAATCTAACATAAATCTTTACCTTCAATTATTTGTAAAACTAATTTTTGCTTAATGTATCTTCTGTTAACAAAAACGCAAGAAATAGCTTATATTATAATTATATAATGTAGGATAAAAAATAATGTCGAAAAAATTACTAATAGCAGGAAATTGGAAATTAAATGGTGAGAAAAAAGATATTTCTTTTATTAAAAATTTATTGAAATTTCATTCAAAAAAATTAACTAAGAAAGTTGATATTCTTATATGCCCTCCATTTACACTAATTGATAGATTTTGCCAACTTACTAAAAAATCTAATATTGAAATTGGTGCGCAAGATTGTAGTGAGCACGAGAATGGTGCTTATACAGGTGAGATTTCTTCAAATATGTTAAATGATTTAAAAGCCTCTTATTGCATTATTGGTCACTCAGAAAGAAGATTACACCATAATGAAAACAATAATCTTTTAAATAAGAAAATATTAAATATTCAGAAAAATAAAATAAAGGCAATTTTATGTATTGGAGAAAGCTTATCAGACAGAAAGCAATCAAAGACATTAAGAGTTTTAGGAAATCAATTAAAGGGGGCTTTAAAAAATAACATAAATCCAAATCTATTAGAGATTGCTTACGAACCAATTTGGGCTATTGGAACTGGTTTGGTTCCAGAATATTCTGATATTGAGGAGGTTCACGATTATATTTCTAAAAAACTTGAAGACTTATACGGAAAAAGATCAAAAAAAATTAGAATTCTTTATGGGGGTTCAGTTAATGCAAAAAATGTTTTTTCTATATTATCTTTAAATAATGTTAGCGGAGCATTGATCGGTGGAGCTAGCTTGAAAATAAAAGATATGAAATCGATTCTTAAGCAATTTATTTAATGATTTGAAATATTTTTAATCATCGTTTAAAAGCATACATATTATGTTGAGTTTTATTTTAGTTATTCATCTTATTATTGCTATCATTTTGATAGTTCTAGTGCTTTTGCAGAGATCTGAGGGTGGTGGTCTTGGAATTGGTGGTTCAGGAGACTTTATGTCCGGAAGAGCTGCAGGAAATGTATTATCAAAACTAACTGCCGTATTTGCTACTATTTTTTTTATCACCAGCCTATCACTTGCCTTATTATCAAGTTCAAATCAAAACTCATCAATTGTTGATAATATTGCCCCTGATAATCTCCCTCAAATTAATCTAGATTTAGACGAAAACATTAATGAATTACCTGATCTAAATTAATATATCTTTATCTTTGTAATTTCTTTTCTATTTGTTATAATTTACTTCCATGACACAGTATATTTTTATAACTGGTGGCGTGGCATCTTCATTAGGAAAAGGACTCACATCAGCTGCACTAGGTGCTCTTCTGCAATCAAGGGGTTTTAATGTAAAAATTAAAAAACTTGATCCATATCTTAATGTTGATCCAGGTACAATGAATCCATTCCAACACGGTGAAGTTTTTGTTACAGATGATGGTGCAGAAACTGACCTTGATCTAGGACATTATGAAAGATTTACTAATGTTCCCGCATCAATTAACGATAACATTACAACTGGTCAAATTTACAAGAGAATTATTAGCAAGGAAAGAAAAGGTGATTATCTAGGAAGAACAGTTCAAATCATTCCTCATGTTACTGATGAAATAAAAGAATTTATACTTTCCAATAATGAAAATATAGATTTTTGTTTATGTGAAATTGGTGGAACAGTTGGCGATATAGAGGGGTTGCCTTTTTTTGAGGCTATTAGACAGTTAAGTAATGAGTTAAAAAAAAATACGACATGTTTCCTTCATTTAACTCTTGTCCCATATATTAGTGCCGCTGGAGAAGTTAAAACGAAACCTACTCAGCACTCTGTTAAAGAATTAAGATCAATCGGTATTCAGCCTGATATACTCGTTTGTAGGTGTGATAGGAAAATTTCAAAATCTGATATAAGAAAAATTTCAGTTTTTTGTAATGTCGATGAAGACTCAGTAATTCAAGCCATTGATGTAGATACTATTTATGCAGTTCCTAAGGATTTAAAGTTTAATGGTTTGGATGTTGCTGTTTTAAATGCGTTAGGAAAAAACACTTTCCCAAAATCAAACTTAAGAAAATGGAATAAAGTGGTTGATAGAATTCGTAAACCAATTGGAGAAGTTACAATTGGTGTTGTTGGAAAATATTTAGATTTAAATGATGCATATAAATCTTTATTTGAGGCTCTTACACATGGAGGTATATCAAATAATGTTAAAGTAAAAATTAAAAATATTGATACGGATAAATTAGAAAAGAATAAAAATAAAACTCTTTTTAATGGAGTAAGCGGCATACTGGTTCCTGGTGGATTTGGCAAAAGAGGATCAGAAGGAAAAATTTTTGCATCAAAATATGCAAGAGAAAATAAGATACCTTTTTTTGGGATTTGTTTTGGTATGCAAATGGCAGTTGTTGATGCTGCAAGAAATTTATTACAATATAAATCTGCTAGTTCGAGTGAATTTGGTAAAACAGATATGCCTGTAATTGGATTACTTACTGAGTGGATAAAAGATGAAGAAATTCAAAAAAGAGATTTTGAAAGCGAATATGGCGGAACAATGAGATTGGGTTCATATCCTGCAATATTAAAAAAAGGTTCAAAAGTAAGGAATATTTATGGTTCTAAAAAAATCAATGAAAGACATAGGCATAGATATGAGGTTAACATGTCGTTTGTTGACGACCTTGAAAGGGTGGGGTTAAGATTTGTTGGTATGTCACCCGACGGATTATTGCCTGAAATAGTTGAATTAAAAAATCACCCTTGGTTTATAGGTGTGCAATTCCATCCTGAATTGAAATCAAGGCCATTTAATCCCCATCCATTATTTTCATCATTTATAAAAGCTTCTGTTAAAAAATCTAAAGTTTCTGGTAAAGTTAACAAATGAAAGAAATTAAAATAAAAGAAATAAACTTATCCAATAACTCACCCATGACAATTATTGCGGGATTAAATGTGTTAGAGGATGAGGTCATGGCTCTTGATGTAGCTGAAAGACTCAAAGAAATTACAATTAAGCATAATGTTCCTTTTGTTTTTAAAGCTTCCTTCGATAAAGCGAATAGATCATCTGTCAACTCCTACAGAGGCCCTGGACTTAAAGGCGGCAAAAAAATTTTTGAAGCGATTAAAAAAAATATTGATGTACCAATAATAACCGATATTCATGAAGAGGGTCAGATTGAGGAAATATCTCAGGTTGTTGATATACTTCAAATACCAGCTTTCCTTTGTAGGCAGACAGATCTAATTAGTGCTGCATGCAAAACTCAACTTCCTCTCAATATAAAAAAAGGACAATTTTTATCCCCCCATCAAATGAAAAATATAATTGAAAAATGTAATTCATTTGGAAATGATAATATTATTCTTTGTGAAAGAGGATCATCCTTTGGTTATGATAACCTTATTGTAGATTTTCTGGGAATATCCGAACAAAAAACCTTTAATTATCCAATAATTCTTGATGTTACTCATTCTCTGCAGCTTCCAGGAGGACAAGGCAATTCTGCTGGAGGAAGATCCCATCAAGCAGAAGAACTTGCTAGAGCAGCAATAGCCTTAAAAATTTCAGGATTATTTATTGAGGTTCATCCAAACCCAGATAAAGCATTATGTGATGGACCTTCAGCCACAAAACTTGAAGATTTTGAAGACATGATAATAAAAATTAAAAAGATAGATGATCTTGTTAAATCTGAAAAATTTTAATCTTTACCCTCTTCCTCGATAATTTCTTATGCCTTGATCAGGTATCCACAAGTTTTTTGGAGGTTCCGAAGATTGCCAGAATACATCAATGGGCATACCGCCCCTAGGATACCAATAAGATCCTATCCGAAACCATTTAGGTTTTAACAATTTGGTTATGTCTTTTGCAATTAGCATTGTTACATCTTCATGGAAAGATTGATGGTTCCTGAAACTTTGAAAATACAGCTTTAAGGATTTTGACTCAACAATCCATTTATTTGGGACATAATCAATAACTATATGAGCAAAATCTGGTTGCGAAGTAATAGGACAAATACTTGTAAACTCTGGTTGAGAAAACCTCACAAGAAAGCTCTCTTTTCTTTTATTTTCTATTTTGTCTAATATTTTAACCGATGGTTCTATAAATTTTTTATTTTCTTTTCCTAAATGTTTCATAATTATTATCTTAATCTTAATAGTTTATATAGTAGCCTATGTGGCAGTAAATTGTTATTTAATAGTAATAATGAATAAGATGTAGTATTTATTTTTTCAATGTCAAAAATTAAAAAAATTAAAGGAAGGCAGATTTTCGATAGCAGAGGTAATCCAACTATTGAAGTTGATGTAATTCTTGAAGATGGCAATTTTGGGAGGGCATCAGTCCCTTCAGGAGCTTCTACAGGCGCATATGAAGCTTATGAGCTTAGAGATGGAGATAAAACCTTATCAGGAAAAACAGTATTAAAAGCCGTTGAAGGTATTAATACTGAGATAAGTAATGCGCTTTGTGGCATGGAAGCATCTAAGCAAGAAGAAATCGACAATAAAATGATTGAACTAGACTCAACAAACAATAAATCTCGATTAGGAGCAAATGCAATATTGGGTGTTTCACTGGCATTATCAAGAGCTCAAGCTAGTTCAGAGGAAAAACCTTTATATGAGTATTTAAACTCATCAGAATCATATGTTTTGCCTGTTCCTATGATGAATTTGATTAATGGCGGGGCACATTCTAATAATTCATTGTTTATTCAAGAATTTATGATTATGCCAATATCCGCAGAAACATTTAATCATGCAATTATAACTGGTTCTGAGATTTTTCATTCGCTTAAAAGTTTATTAGAAAATGATGGATTTAGCACTAATGTTGGAGATGAAGGTGGCGTAGCGCCAGATTTAAAAACAAGTGAAGATGCATTATCTTATTTATGTAAGGCTATTGAAAAAGCAGGTTATAGGCTGGAAGAAGACATAGTTTTTGCTTTAGATATTGCTGCATCGGAGCTTTATAAAGATGGCCAATATTTTTTATCTAATGATAATGCATCTAGCAGTGATGATTTAATTAAAATGTGGGAAGAATTAACAAACAAATATCCCATTTTTTCAATTGAAGACCCTTTACATGAAGATGATTGGAATGGATGGGTAAAACTTAATGAACGAATTGGAAAAAAGATTCAGATAGTAGGTGATGATCTTTTTGTAACTAATCCAGAAAGATTAAAAATGGGCATAGAAAAGAATGCAGCTAACTCAATACTTATTAAAGTTAATCAAATAGGAACTATCACTGAAACACTAGAAACAATTGATATTGCTAAAAATAACAAATATTCATGTGTAATTTCTCATCGTTCTGGGGAAACAGAGGATACATTTATAGCGGATTTATCTGTAGCAACAGGCTCTGGTCAAATCAAAACAGGATCAATGACTAGGTCTGATAGAGTTGCAAAATACAATCAATTAATTAGAATTGAGAGCAATCTCAAAAATAACGCTAGGTATGCAGGTAAATCAATTTTAAAGAAGAATTAATTTTAACTATTGACCAATTATAGTCTTTTATGATTCTTTGGCTAATGATTCGTTTTTTTAGATATTTTCAAAACCTGCTATTTGAGGCAAATTATAAAGAAGTATTAATTAGTTCATCTCTAATAATTTTCTTTTTATTTATAAATTTTTTTGCATTAACTAATTTAATTTATTCCTCAAGAGGAATGCTGACATTGAATAATCTTAAGGATGAAATAGCTCTTAATACAAAAGAATTACAAAAAATTAAAAATGATAACGCTACAATTGAAACAAAAATAAAGAATATAGTGGAATTTAAAGATTCTGATCTTGTGGACCAGACAATAAGGGAATATTTAGGTTATGCTCAGGAAGATGATTATATAATTAAATTAAACTAACCAAACACTAAATTGCTTATATTTAATTTTTTTGATAAATTATCACATAATTATAAGGATTTATAAAAGTGTCTTCCATTCGTCACCCTGAAAAAAGAAATAATAAAGAGACATCTCAAATTAAGAAACCAGATTGGTTAAGGGTAAGAGTTTCTGGATCAGAGAAATTTCTTGAAACAAAAAAAATACTATCTGATTCTAATATTGTAACTGTTTGTGAAGAAGCTAATTGTCCAAATATTTCAGAATGTTGGCAAAAAAATCATGCTACTTTTATGATTATGGGAGATACATGCACTAGAGCATGTGCATTTTGTAATGTTAAAACAGGACTACCTGATAAACTGGATGTTTTTGAACCATATAAAATCTCACAAGCTGTGAAAAAAATGAACTTAAGTCATGTAGTGATTACCTCGGTTGATAGGGATGATCTTGATGATGGTGGAGCAGAGCATTTTGCGAAAACCATAAACGCTATCAGAAAAACATCTCCTGAAACTACTATAGAGATATTAACGCCAGACTTTTTGAAAAAAGAAGATGCACTAGAAAAAATACTGAAAGATTGCCCTGATGTATTCAATCATAATCTTGAAACTGTTCCGCGTCTGTATTTATCCATTAGACCTGGAGCAAGATACTTTAACTCTCTAAGGTTGTTAAATGAGGTTAAGAACAAAAATCCCAATATATTTACTAAATCAGGGTTAATGTTAGGGCTTGGAGAGGAAAAAAATGAAATCATGCAAGTTATGGATGATTTAAGAGCCGCAAAGGTTGATTTTTTAACTTTGGGTCAATATCTACAGCCAACAAAAAAGCATGCTCCAGTTGATAAATATATCACTCCAGATGAATTTAATAGTTATAAAATAATAGCTGAGTCAAAGGGATTCCTTATGGTTTCTTCAAGCCCCTTAACGCGCTCCTCTCATCATGCAGAAGAGGATTTTAAAATTCTTAAAAAAAATAGAATTAAAAAAATAAGTTAATTGATAAAAATTGAAAAAAAGGTTTATTCAAGTTCAGCAGCTGAAAACCTCTATGGTTTAGTTTCGGATGTTGAATCGTATTCTAAATTTATACCTTGGTGTGAAAAATCAATTATTGAAAGAAGAGTTCATGATTATTTTTTTGCTAAACTAAATATGAAGTATCTTCTCTTTTCAGGTTCATTTATAAGTAAAGTTACACTTTATGATTATGAAAGAAAAATAAATGCATTAGGAGTAAAAGGCTCTTTTCGTTATTTAGAGGCAAATTGGGTTTTTGATGAATATGATGATGGTACTCTAGTTTCAGTTAATTTAGAATTAGATTTGAATAATAGTATTTTAGAAAAAGCGATTGATAGCGCATCAGAGATTCTAATAAAAGAAACAATTACATCTTTCGAAAAAAAATTGCTATCTACTTCTTAAGTTTATTAAGTAACAATTGTAATGCTTCATAAACAGATGCTTTCCTTATAAATTCTCTACCTTTATCTAGAAAATTAAATTTTTTTACATCTTTTTCATCATCAATAATTATAGCAATATATACAGTTCCCACTGGATTAATTGATGTGCCTCCACCTGGTCCAGCTACTCCAGTTATTGAGATCGCCAATGAAGCAAGAGAATTTTTTATAGTTCCTTCAGCCATTTCTATCGCTGTTTCTTTAGAAACTGCACCAAATTTTTCTATTGTTTTCTTTTTTACATCTATTAAATCAATTTTTGCATCATTGGAATAAGTAATAAACCCTCTGTCAAAAATATTTGATGAGCCTGAAATAGAGGTTATATAACTGCTTAGCATACCTCCGGTACAGCTTTCAGCTACAGCCAGTATTCTTTTTTGCTTATCACATTCTTTGATAACTTTTTGAGTTAGTTTATCGATTTTCGTTTTATTCATAAATTAATGCCAAAGATATTTAAAAATATAATTATACCAGCAGTCATTAATCCTGCCACAATATCATCCGCTAAAACTCCTGTTGCTCCTGGTATTTTTTCTGCCTTATTAACAGGGTAAAGTTTAGTAATATCAAAAAACCTAAACAATAAAAAACTTAATAGTAACCCTAAAATACTATTTGGGATAAAAATCAAAGCAATAAACTGACCAATAAACTCATCAATAATAACTTCTTTAGGATCTTTTGATTTATTTGTTATCAAGTATTTTGATATAGCAAAATGGCTAATTAAAAGCAGAAGGATGATTATGATAATAAATATCCAAAAACCAAATAATTTTAAGATTATATAACCTAAAGGGAGCGAAACCAATGATCCAATAGTTCCTGGCATAAATTTTACAAAACCCAAATTGAAGAGAGTGCAAAAATTAACTATTAATTTATTAATCATAATCAAACACCCTAAGAGAGACCGCAGTTTGACAAGCTATGCCTTTTTTTGCATTAACAAACCCTTCATCTTCAGTTGAGGTGGCCTTAATATTAATAATATCTTCATCAATTTTCAGAATATTGGAAATACTTTTTCTAATCTTACTTCTAATTGGTTTAATTTTTGGATAATCACATATAATATTTAAGTCCAAATTAATAATTTCACCTTTTTTATCCATGAGCAGCTGAAGAGCTTTATTGATAAAAATAATTGAATTTGCATTTTTATAGGCCTTATTACCTGGTTCAAAATGAAAACCAATGTCTTTTTCATTCAATGCTCCTAAAATAGCATCAGTAATCGAGTGTAAAACAGGATCACCGTCAGAATTAGCCTCTAAAGAAAACTTACTTTTAATTTTTAAACCGCCAATTTTTATTGATTTTCCTTTTTTAAATTTATGAAAATCAAAACCATTTCCAATTTTGTTTCTATAATATTGCTCTATTAGTTTTTCATATATTTCAGAATCTGAAGGATTCGTTATTTTAAAATTTAACTTTTGCCCTTCGATTATTTTTATTTTTAATCCAAACTCATTTGCAATGGCGACATCATCAGAATAGTTTCCTTTAATTAGCCGATAAGCCATATAAATTTTATCAAATTTAAATGCTTGAGGTGTTTGCGAGCTAATAATGATGTTTCTATCATAAGAATTTAAGTTTTTCTTATTTCTAAGGGTATCATCTATGTTTAAGGCAGGAAAAACTCCATCATATTTCTTTAACTGTGAAATACAGTTTCTAATAATTTGATTTTCTAAAAATGGTCTAGCGGCATCGTGAATCAAGACTATATCATTTTTAGTTTTTACTCTTTTTTTTCGAATATTTTTAAGAGCTATGAAAACTGATTGTTGGCGTGTGATGCCGCCGTTAATGACGCTATCCAACTTATGGTATTTTTTTTTAAAACCTGCTATTTCTGATTTATCATCTTTATTTACCACCAAAGTAATTGAGTTGATTAGAGGACTATTTGAGACTGATTTCATCAAATGTTCTAGAGGTGAAATTCCATTAACTTTGAAAAATAGTTTAGAAAATTTATTCTTTTTCTTTTTGAAGCGTTCGCTTTTTCCTGCGGCTAATATAATAAAATGTATCATATACTTTTTTTAGAAACATAATTTGCCTAATTATTAGGCATAATATATAAATGCTTAAAAATTAGGCAATTAAAATGATTAATGATACTAATATACATAAGCAAGTCATAAATTCAATTACCTTTCCAATTATAATAATTGATGAACATAAGTTTATAAATATGGTTAATTCATCTGCTGAAAATTTTTTTAAATTAAGCTCTAAAATTTTAGAAGGAAAATCAATCGAAAGCATTCTTCCTTTTTCATCCCCAATTTTATCTTTGATAGATAATTCTCTTAATGCAGACTCAACTTTTAAAGAATATAGAGTTGATCTATCAACTCCAATTTCTGGCTCTCATAAGGATGTAGATGTTGAGGTAACACCAGTAATAGGATCAGATAACTACTATCAAATTATTTTGGTAGAGGGTTTTAATGAAAAAAAATTAATACTTCAAAATGAAAATCAAAAAAATAAAATAGCAATGTCAAATATGTCTCAAATTCTTGCGCATGAAGTTAAAAACCCTCTGGCTGGCATTAGGGGGGCTGCACAAATTTTAGAGAAGAATATTGAAAATAATGAAATTGTTATGACGGATCTTATAATCAATGAAGTAGATAGAATTAAAAGACTGATAGATAATCTTCAAGTTTTTGATGCATCAATTCCTATTAATTTAAAGCCAATTAATATTCATTCAATTTTACGACATGTTAAAGATGTTATGATTAATTCAAGTGACAAGAGAATCAAAATAACGGAAGTATTTGATCCTTCAATTCCAGATGTTATTGGTAATGAAGATCAATTGATCCAAGTATTTATTAATCTTATTAAAAACTCAATCGAAGCATTTAGTGATGAATCAGATGTTGATAATGAAATTATATTATCAACTAATTATGAGCATGGATTCATTGTGAAAGAAAAATCAAGTGAAGAAAAAGTAAAATTGCCAATTAAAATTTCTGTAATGGATAATGGGCCTGGTATTCCATCATCAATATCACAAGAAATTTTTCAACCATTTGTAAGTACTAAGAAAATTGGTCAAGGCGGGCTTGGTTTATCGATAGTTTCCAAAATTGTTAGTGATCACAATGGATCGATTGAACTTGATATAACTGATCAAGGAACAAAATTTATCATTAGATTAATGTCGGAGTTATAATATGATTAACAAAACTTTAATAATAGCGGAAGATGACGAGTCTATTAGATTAGTTACTTCTAGGTATCTTCAAGATTTGGGTTATGAGATTCTTATAGCATCTAACCTTAAAGAGCTATGGAAATTAATCGAAAGTAATAAGGGGGATGCTCTGATTACTGATGTAATGCTTCCGGATGGTGAGCTTTTTGATATTTTGCCTCAAATAGTTGAATATAGAGAGAACCTTCCTGTAATTGTAGTTAGTGCAAAAAATAATTTACAAACAGCCATTTCTGCAACAAAGCAAGGAGCTTATGAGTACTTACCCAAGCCATTTGATTTAGATGAGCTTCAAAAGCTGATCAAGAAAGCATTAGAAAGTAAACAAAATTTTAAAAATAAAACAAAAATAAGAAATGAATCTGAAAAACAGCTTATCGTCGGCAGATCACCTGCTATGCAAGATTTATATAAATCTATAGCAAGATTATCGCAAAATGATCTTACTGTTATGATTTATGGCGAGAGCGGAACAGGAAAGGAATTGGTAGCTAAAGCCCTGCATAAATACAGTAAAAGATCAGAAAAGCCTTTAATAGCTCTTAACATGGCTGCTATTCCCAATGATTTGATTGAAAGCGAACTTTTTGGACATGAAAAAGGATCTTTTACAGGCGCTCATCAAAAAAGTGATGGTAAATTTAAATTAGCCGAAAAAGGAACTCTATTTTTAGATGAAATTGGTGATATGCCTATAGATGCTCAAACGAGGTTGTTAAGGGTTTTGCAGGAGGGCGAATTTACACCAATTGGAGGAAAAGAAAAAATTCAAGCAGATGCAAGAATTATAGCTGCAACAAATAAAAATCTTTCTAACCTTATTGAGAAAGGTGAGTTTAGAGAAGATTTATTTTATAGATTAAATGTAGTTCCAATTAGCATACCGCCACTCAGAGAGAGAAAAGAAGATATTCCAGAATTAGTTAATCATTTTTTAGACAAAGCAAAAGATTTAAAGCTTGAGCCAAAAAAATTTACTAGTGAATCTTTTCAAATTTTAGAGAAATATCAATGGCCTGGTAATGTTAGAGAGCTTGAAAACTTTATTCTAAAATTATGTGCTCTTTATACAGATGAAAATATAATGAGCGAAGATCTCACCGAGGAGATAAGGAATCTCCAAAAGCTTGATCAGCAAATGTTAGATACTGAAAATCAATTTTCTAAAATTTTAGAAAATTATCTTTCAAGAAATATAAATAAAATTAATAAAGAGTATCAGGGAGATGTATATAACTATTTTGTAACTGAGCTTGAAAAGGTTTTGCTTTTGGAAGTTCTAAAAAATAATAATGGTAATCAATTGAAAGCGGCTGAGTTATTAGGATTAAATAGAAATACATTGAGAAAAAAGATTACTGAACTTAATATTAAGATAGATCAAGAAAGCAATTAAGGAGAAAATATGAGTGGACCATTAAATAATGTAAAAGTACTTGAATTTGCTGGAATTGGGCCGGGCCCTTTTTGCGGTATGCTTTTGGCTGATATGGGTGCTGAAGTGTTAAGAATAGATAGATCTCCAAAAGGAGGATCAAAACACATAGTAGAAGGACGCGGAAAAAAATCTGTTGTACTTGATCTAAAGGATCCTCTTCATCTAGATATCTGCCTTGATCTTGTATCTAAGGCGGACATACTTCAAGAGGGGATGAGACCAGGTAAAATGGAAAGTCTAGGTCTTGGACCTGAAGATTGCTTTAAAGTTAACAAGAAATTAGTCTATGGAAGAATGACCGGATGGGGTCAGCATGGAAGTCTCTCCCAATCTGCAGGTCATGATATTAATTATATTTCTCTAACCGGGGCATTGGATGCTATAGGAAGAAAAGGAGAAAAACCTGTACCACCTTTAAATCTTATTGGTGATTTTGGTGGAGGAGCGCTTTATCTTGCTATGGGAATGTTAGCAGCTCTACATGAGTCTAATAGTTCTGGTGAGGGTCAAGTTGTCGACTGCGCTATGACTGATGGTGCAGCTTCATTAATGTCTATGTTTTATGGTTTTACAAGTTCAAAAATTTGGCAAAATGCTCGTGGCTCTAATTTATTAGACACAGGAGCTCACTTTTATGATGTATATGAAACTAAGGATAAAAAATATGTGTCTATTGGATCAATTGAACCACAATTTTATGCATTATTATTAGAAAAAGCCAATATTCAAGATCCTGACTTTGGTGATCAAATGAACCGTGAAAAGTGGCCTCTTTTAAAAGATAAAATTGAAGATATTTTTAAGACAAAAACAAGAGAAGAATGGTGTAATTTGATGGAGGGAACAGATGTATGTTTTAGCCCTGTTCTTTCAATAAATGAAGCACCAAAACACCAGCATAACATTGATAGAGAAACATTTGTAGAAATTGATGGAGTTGTTCAACCAAATGTTGCACCTAGATTCTCAAGAACAGAGTCAAAAATTAATGGTCCTTCAGCAATAAACGGTGAGCACAATGAAACTGCTTTAATGGACTGGGGAATAAGCGAAGAAAGGATTAAATCTATTTTTTAATCACCCTTTTTTGGAAATATTAGAGTTCTAACCCAACTTAAAAAGGAATTATTTTTTAGATCTTCTTTAAGTAGATATCTCATTAATTTATTATAATCATCAGAAATAAAAAGATCTTCTCTTTTTCTTATTTTTTTATCAATATCCATTGATTTAATTTCTTTTGCAGGATTGCCAGCGTATATTTTATTATCTGGAATATCTGATGTCACTATTGATCCTAAACCAATAATTGAATTAGCTCCAATTGTTACTCCTTTAGAAATTTTAGATCCTTCGCCTATCCAAGCGTTTTCTTTTATTATAATTTTTTTACTTTTACCTGGTGTTTTAATTCTATCATAAACATTGTGCCAATCTGAGTCGCTTATATAAACATTGCTTGCGAGCATTACATTATTGCCGATTGAGATTTCTTCTGCCGCTAATATTCTTACTCCCGGAGATATTAAAACATTATCACCAATTAGTATTTTTGCATTAACATCATTTCTATTCCATGAACAAATTTGTGTGATGATATATTTTGAAGTTCTAAAGTGAACATTATTTCCTACAAAAATATTATCTCCATATATATCTAAATTCCAAGGTTTGTTGATATCAAGATTTTTACCTACAGATCTAAATTGGGGTTTAATAAAATAATAAGTCCAAAATTTATAATAATTTTCTATTAAATTTCTTATAAAGTAAGGTCTTCTATCTTTTATCAAAATTAAAAAACCCTTTAATGCATTTTACTGGATTGAATTTCATAACAACCATTTTTAAAAGTACCAAAAATTTCATTTACTTGAGGATGTCTAACTGGTTCACCAGTTTCATCAAAAAGTAAATTTTGTTCAGATACATATGCGACATATTCTGTTACTTCATTCTCTGCTAATAAATGATAAAAAGGTTGATCTTTTTTTGGTCTCATATCCTCAGGAATAGATAACCACCATTCTTCTGTATTATTAAATGTCGGATCAACATCGAAAATTACACCTCTAAATGATAAAAATCTATGCTTAACGATTTCGCCTATTTTAAACTTAGCATCTCTTTCCATAATATTCTCCAGAACATCTAATAGAATATGTTTACCTTAATCTTTTTCTTATAATTTGTAAGTATTATTATTCCAATATTAGCTAACCTATTAACTTAAATACTTAGAAAAATTCTTCGACAGTTTAGGGTCCTTTTTTCTAATTTTTTTTGCTAATTCAATAATTACATTAGCTTGTTTTACAGTCGCTTCATCTTGCATTTTGCCATCAACTTTTATTGCTCCAGTTCCATCGCCCATCGCTTTAATAATTTTTGCTGCTTTTTTGACCTCATCCTCGCTGGGGCAAAAAACTTTCTTTGCGATATCAATTTGTGATGGATGAAGGGACCATGCTCCATGACATCCAAGAATAAAGGCATTCCTAAATTGTATTTCACATCCTTCAGGATCGTCAAAATCTCCATAAGGACCAAAAAAGGCTTTTATATTATTTGACGCACAAGCATCTATCATTTTAGATAGGGAATAGTGCCAAAGATCTTGTTGAATAAATTTCTTTTTGGTCATTTTATCTTTTGGGTCAGACAAAATACCGTAATCAGGATGACTTCCTCCAACTCTAACGGTTTTCATGCCTCTTGATGCGGCAAGATCCGCCGGGCCTAAACTAAACCCATGAAGTCTAGGGCTGCACGCAGCTAAAGATTCTACATTCATAACACCTTCCGCTGTCTCAAGAATTATATGGATTTTAATTTGTTTTTTTAACTTATTTTGAGCTTCGTTAAGAGCAATAACTCTATCAGCAAATAGAATTTCTTCAGGATTATTTATCATGGGTAGCATAATAACATCTAGAGTATTACCCAATTCTTTTATAAGAAAAGATATGTCGTCCAAAAACCATTCACTTGATATAGCGTTTACTCTAGTCCATAAACCTGTATTTCTAAGATTTATTTTTTTTGATTTTTTAACAAATTCATTTCTTGCTTTGATTTTATCTTTAGGAGAAATTCCATCTTCTAGATTACCAAGTATAACATCTGATTTTTTTGAAATTTCATCTAACTTGTCAGTAACTTTTTTTAAATGTGGAGGAAAGAAATGTATTACTCTCTCTAAATCATTATTTATTTCTGATGTAGGTTTCGGAGCGCCATCAGCTACTGGTTCATAAAATTTTCTTCCAAAAGTCATTTTTTTTCTCAGTTTAATTTCTTAGACATACATCAACTTACCAAAAGGAGCAAATATCTTCTTTTTTAAAAAACCAAATTATCCTATTAATATTAAATAAAAGGAATTTTATATGAAAGACTTAACTATAATACCGCCTATTGGAGAACTATTGGATAGAGAGCATATAAAAATAGAAAAAGGCCATGTAATTCACAAATATAAATTAGATAATCGCTTTGCCAATAGGAATAATGTTATAACCGGCGGCATTCTATCAACTGCATTAGATATGTTATGTGGTCATGCACTTCATACAATGCATGATAATAAACATGCAACAATTGAACTTAAAACAATATTTCTAGCCTCTGCATCTCCTGGACTATTTTTTGGAGAGGGTAATGTTATAAAAATTGGCAAATCGATCGGATTTGCAGAGTCAATTTTACGAGATGAAAATGAAGAAGAGGTAGCTGCAGCATCTGCAACTTTTAGGATATTTAGTCAGTAATATTTAACTTTTCCTTTGTTTTATCTCTCAATCTTAATTTATAGATTTTACCTGAAGCTGTTCTTGGAAGTTTATTTTCGTGTAAATCATAATATTCAGGTATCTTAAAATTAGCGATATAATCTTTAAGATATTTATTAAATGAACTTTCATTAAAATTATTTAAATCTTTTAAAGAAATTGAACAGCAGAGTTTTTCTCCTAATCTTTCATCAGGAACACCATAGACACTTGCTTCAATTATATTAGGATGTTTATTAATTGCATCTTCTACTTCCAGGCAAGAAATATTTTCTCCACCCCTAATAACGATATCTTTAGCTCTATCAACAATATATAAAAAATTATCCTCGTCTAGATAACCTAAATCTCCTGATCTAAACCAATCATTAAAAAATGCTTCATTTGTTGCTTCTTCATTTTTCCAATATTTACTAAAATTAGTAATTGATTTTATCCATACTTCGCCGACTTCATTTTCATTACATTCTTTATTATCACTATCAACAATCTTAATTTTAGTTAATGGAGGTGTAGGTTTTCCAGTAGAGCCAGGCCTATTAATATAATCATCGCCGGATATTACAGCGCCGGCTGCATTGGTTTCTGTCAATCCATAACCTAAACCAGGCGAAGCATTTGGAAATTCATTTTTTAATTCTTGTACATGAGAAGAGGGCCTAGCCGCGCCTCCTCCAGAAAGCTCCTTTAACGATGATAAATCATATTTCTTTCTGTTTTCATCGCGCATAACTTCCAATGTCATAGTTGGAACACCGTTAAGTGTAGTTATTTTTTCTTTTTCTATTAAAGATAATGCTTTTTCTGAGTCCCATTTATACATTAGTACCATCTTCCTTCCGGATAGAAATGAAAGCATAAACTGTGCATGACTTCCAGTTACATGAAATAAGGGCACAGTTAAAAGACATGAAGGTTGAATCTCTTCATTAGGCGTTATGCTATCCTTAATATTTCTTGCCGCAGAAACTACCATCCATTGAAGTAAAGTAGAAATAATAGATCTATGTGACGAGCATACTCCCTTTGGACGCCCTGTTGATCCAGAAGTATATAAGATTGTTGCGTCATCGACTGGGTTGATATCAAATATTGGCATTTTTTTGGTGAGATATTTTCTCGAATATGATAGCCAATCATTTTTATGATTTTTTTTATTCGGCCTAATAACAATAACATTAAGATTATTTTTTTGAGAAATATTACTAATTCTATTTAATCTTTCCTCATCAACTATCAGTATTTTAGAGTCGCTATCTTCAATACCATACTCAAGTTCTTTAGGTGTCCACCAACTATTCATTGGAACAGCAATAGCTCCTATACTAGTAATTGCTATGAAACTAAAAATCCATTCTGGGTAATTTCTTGATGCTATGGCAATTCTATCACCTTTATTTACACCGAAGTCATTAATCAAAGAATTAGCAAAAGCAGATGAAAATTTATAAGCTTCCTTGTATGTCCATCTTTCATCTTCATAAACAATCATTTCTTTATCTTTATGATCTTTATAAAGGTTAAAATATTCAAAAAGGGTTTTCGGACCCCAATTAAATGCTAAAAACTCATATCCGTTTAGTTCGATAATTTTTGTCGGAAATTCGCCACTAGGTGAACAAAGCTCTTTTACTATTTCTTCTATTTCTTTTTTCATTCTATTTTGGCGGAGGGGGAGGGATTCGAACCCCCGAGACGGTTGCCCGCCTGCTGGTTTTCAAGACCAGTGCCTTCAACCACTCGGCCACCCCTCCGCAGGTA